>Ga0210040_10004419_pt1 | contig 18384 bp, 24 predicted proteins | sample CryGeyCG12114_NA_FD_185462 | JGI IMG/M metagenome (GOLD analysis project Ga0210040, IMG submission 185462) | Groundwater microbial communities from aquifer - Crystal Geyser CG19_WC_8/21/14_NA (SPAdes) (version 2) | ecosystem: Environmental > Aquatic > Deep subsurface > Groundwater | place: USA...
AACGGGAAACGGGGCACCGTTTCTAGTGCTCAGCGTCAAAGCCAGCAGGGCCCCGCGCTTAGAGTAGGATGATGTCCCCGTTTCCTTGTCTGGCTGGCCTCACCCTGAGGCCACGCAATCATACGAGGATACTGTGTTAAAAAGCAATGGATTCAGCAGGTTTTTTTACCTTTATTCACCTTTAAGGAGGGCCCTCGGGTCCATCCTGTGTAGCCTCGCTCGGCCTCTTACTTGGTCGGGGCTATTTCTTTTTCCAGGCAATGGGCCGGATGGTAGTGCGGGTCATAGGCGCAGTCGTTTTTCCACAGGGAGTAATAGAGCAACAGTAGTTTACGCATGACGGCAATGACCCCAGGCTTGCCGCTGGGTTGGCGTGCCCGCAACCGGGCGTAAAAGGCTATTTGCTGCGGGTTGAAGCGTAAGCTGCTGACAGCTGGTAGATAGAGGGCCGTGCGCAAGCGTACGTTGCCGCGACGGGAGATACGCGTGGCCCCCGCCGAGAGGCCGCTTTGCCGCTGCACCACATCCAGCCCGGCGTAGGAGGCGAGTTGCCGTTCGTTTTCCATCAACCCGAAACCGCTGGTTTCGGCCACCACCACGATAGCTGTTGTGAGCCCAATGCCCGGCACACTGGTCAGGTGGGCCAGTTTACGGGCCAGTTCCGGTTCGGCCTCCAGCAGCGCAGCCACATCCTGGTCCACCGCTTTTAGTTGCTGGCCAAGTAGTTGTAGGCGAGCCGCCAACCGGTCCAGGGTGCGCATATCCGGCTGATAACTATGCTGGTAGGCATGCCGTTGCGTTTTGAGCCGGGCGGCTTGCTGGGTCAGGCTCTGCCGTTCGCGGGAGAGGGCGCGTAGCTGCCGCAGGGCGGGCGTGGGGCTGCCAGGCCGGCAAGGCCCGCTCCAGGCCCAGCCGACAGAGCAGGCGGGCATCGAGTTGGTCGGTTTTACTCTTCTGCTCAGTGCTCTGGGCAAAGTGCTTGACTTTATTGGGAAGTAAGACGCTTAAGGAAAGGCTGTTATCAGCTAAAAAGTAGGCCAGCTCTTCGTAATATACGCCCGTCGCTTCCACGACGAACCATTGCGGCGCTACGACCGCCTGCTGCTTGGTGGTCCAGACCAGCAGGGCGGCAAAGCCCGCCGGGGTGTTGGCGAAGGTGGTTTCTTTGCCGAAGGCCAGGTGCTGGCTGGGGTCGATATGGCCGAAACAGGCCACAAAGGTGTCTTTGGCAATGTCAATCCCCTCCACGTATTTGAGGGGAGCGGTAGACGAACGCGCAGAAGCCATACACAAGGGGGAAAAGCAAGAAATAGCTTAGCCAGTCAGGTTTTTACCGCAACTCTCCGATGCCATTGATGTGTGAGGCCCCCTGCACAAACTCGTCCTGGCTGTGGCGGACGCGATAATGCCGGTCAAAGCCGACGTCCACCAGCCCGTCGTAGCCGCGCCAGCCGTCGGTATTGGCTATCGCCGAGACATCGATTTTACCCCGAATGATGGCTTGCGGCGTCTTTTTCGAGCAATCCGGGACGATTTCCGTATACACCTACCCGCCGCGTTCTTTCATCAAGTTCAAACGCCCCAGCCAGTTCGGCTGGCACCGGGCTCCATTCCAGAAAGCGGTGGCGCAGGCGCAGATAAATAGCGTTGACCGCACGGATGCTCAACCCGGTCAAGCGGGCTGCATCCGAGGCCGTCAAATCCAGGGCAAACAGGCGCAACAGATAGCGAAATTTGACCTCCGAAATTTCGCTGCACTTATTATAGCGGTTAGTTGTTTGCATAGCAGGAAGTTATGCCCCGTTTTCTGATTTTTGCTTCCTAAGCCCCTTGTTTAACAACCCCCCATACCGCTAAAACGGAGAGGAGGCTGAAGCTTACGTCGCTTCAGCTTCCTCTGCTTTGAAGTGAAAAAACTGGTGCAGCTCTACAGCACCTCCCAGCTAGTAGGCTGCTTTGCGCGTTGTGCGGACTTATTTGGAGGTTTTACGCGCTTGGCGGCGGGTGCGCAGCTGCTTCAGGCCATAGGCTACGCCGCCGGCCAGCAGCAGGGAAGCCCCGCCGTCAATGGGCACTGCCGTGGGTTCCGCGCCGGGCGCTGGCCCACCCGAGCTCGGCTGGGCCAGCGCAGTGACGGTGCTCAGTGCCCAAAAGGCCACCAGGAAGGCGGCTGAGGAAAGAAAAGGCTTCATGGAATTCAGAAACTAAAGTGAAGTGAAATTCGGTCCCGCGTTGGGGCCGGCATTGTAACTTATTGAATGATGACGCGCTTGGTCACGGTGGTAGCGCCCACCTGCAGCCGTAGGGTGTACACGCCGGCCGCAAGGCCCGTGGCATCCACGGCGAGGCGGCGGCTGTCCGCCGTGGGCGCGGCCTCCTGGCGGCGCACTACTTGACCCAGGGCATTGAGCAGGGCGGCGTGCAGCGACACAGTTGCGGCCCCGGCCGGCACCAGCACGGTGAAGGTACTGTGGGCCGGGTTGGGGTAAATGGTTATTTCGGCGACCGTGAGGGCCGGGGCGCTGGCCATGACGGTGTGCGACACGAATTGCAGGGTAAACCGGGTAGCCATCACGGTGGCGGCCTGGGCCGAAGACACGCTAAACGAATAGGCCGGCTGCTGGCGCAGGTTTACGGTTTGGCCCGTGGCTGCGTCGGTGAGCACCGGATCGAGGGTGACGGGCAAGTTGTTCAAGGTGGCCGCCGTGAGGGTGTAAGTGCCGGCGGCGGGTACACCCACGTTCAGCGGCAAAGCAGTGGCCATGCCAAACGTCGGGCGACCGTCAATGGCCAGCGACTCGCTAGTGGCGGCGACGGACGATAGGTTCAGCCCCATGGTGTTGGGCAGCTTCACGGCATCGTACTGGTCATCGAAGTCGGCGGTGGCCCCGGTTTCGGCGTAGGCATAGAAGGCATCGGCCGGGCCGGTGGCGCCGCGCAACTCCAGCTGCACCAGGGGCCGGTCGTCGGCCGTGGGGCGCTGGAAGGTGGTGCCATCCGCTGCGACCAGGCGCTGGCTGTTGCGGAACGTGAGCGCACCGCTGGTTTGCCCGGCGCTGACGCGGGCAAAGAAGCCCTGGGCCACGGGCAGCACGGGGTTGCCGCCCACGCCATTTACATAGCTGCGGTAGGTGCCCGTATATTGGCCGGAGCTGGCGTACACATGGATGGCCGCCTCGAGGTTGGTGCGGTCGGCTGGAGCCACCAGCGAGTAATCAAGCGGCGCGGGGTAGGGATTTCCCAGCAGCTGCCAGCCGGCATCGGCTGCGTTGGCCGAGCCCGTGGGGTTGCGGCTCAGCGCCAGCGACACGTCGCCGTTATTCAGGGTTCCGACGAAATCGACCAGCTGCGAAGCGGCGATGTTCACGGCATAGCCCCGGCCCACGACCAGCGGGGTGGCCAGACTGGCGGGCACCACAAAGCCGCGGTCGAATGGGGCTTGGGAGTTGGCGAGGGGCACGCGGCTCTGGTCGTAGCCAAACACGGTGGGGAAAGGCGTGGTAGTGCCCGGCGTGGCCGAGTTGTTGTACACGCTGCCCTGGCTTATTTCGGGGGTGAAGCCGGCCGTGGCCAGGTCGCCTACGGTCGAGTTGCTCACCGGGGAAGCGTAGTGGCGGTAGCCTGGGCCGTTGTTGGTCGAGGAAATGTAGCGCTGTACGGTGGCATTGCCCAGCACCGCGCCCGTGCCGGTGTTGCTGACCAGGGCCGTACCCGCCGCGTCGGACAACAAGGTCAGGGTGCGGCCGTTGGTGGTGAGGTTGCCGGTGGCCGGAGCCAGCACGCCGCGGATGCTCACAGCGCCGCTTTGCAGGGCACCGTTGGCGTTGTTCACGCGCAGGCTCCAGAACTGCGTGCTGCCGCTGCCGCCGAGCAGTTGTGAATTGGTGCCGCTCAAGATCACCGTGCCGGCGGTGGCGCTGACGGTCCCGCTGTTGTCTAGGGTGCCTTTCAAATCGAGGCTGCCGCCCCCCTGCGTGAGGCTGGCGCTGGCGCCGATGGTTAGGGCATTGGCGGCGGCCGCGCCGCTGTTGATCACCGGAAACGGCGAGCGGCCGGTTCCCACGATAGCATCGACCGTGCTGGTGGGCACCCCGGCCGACCAGTTCGCGAGCTTGAACCAGTCGGTGTCGACGCCGCCCAACGCGGTGCCCAGCCACGAGGTGGAAGTGGGCGCGACCACCTCGTTCGGCAGGCTGGCGTTGTTCGTATCAATGGTGATGGCGCCGGTGCGCGAAAGGCCGCGCCCCGTTAACTGGGCGCCCTGAATCATGTTGATGGCCCCGTCCACCAGCAGCGTGCCCACCATCACCGAGTTTTGCCCCAGTGTGACCAGCCCGCCAATCTGCCAGTACACGTTGTCGGCCGTAGCGCCGTTTTGCAGCAGCACCACCGAGTTGGCGCCCGTGGTCAGGGCGCCGGAAACCGCTAGGTAGAATTTGGCGTTAGCGTTGCCGCCCGCGTCCAGAATCAGGGTGCCGGCCAGGGTCGTGGCCCCGCCCACGCAGTACGAGCCGGGCAGCAGCGTCACGGCCGGCGTGCCGCCGTACACCGCCAGGGGCGTGACGCACGGAATGTTGGTGGAGTAGTAGCCGTAGGCCGTTTGCACGTCCGTGGCGGCCTGCGTCGAGCGGGTATCGGCCACGTGGATGCTCCCGTTGACCACGCCGGGCGGAAAGCCATTGAAGGCGCCCGCATTGGTGCCAATGTCGCCGGTGATGACGGTGGGGCCGGAATTGTTGACGGCGCCCACTGCGGTGAACAAGGCAAAGTTGGCCGCCGCGCCCAGCGGCGGCGGAGCCTGCCCGAAAACGACCTGCGGCAAAATCAGCACCGCAGCAGCAGCTAAGAATAAGGGTACGCGAAGTTTCATACGCTAGGAGATAGGGGATGTAGATTTGTAAAGTACAAATCTACATCCCCTATCTCCTCAGCCTGTTACATAGTTGCTTAAATGATTTATATTATTCACAGGGATTAAGGTAAGATTTTTTTGTGCTTTAGCCCCTTGAAAAAAGTCGGGGTCAGTCCGGTTTCTTTCTTGAACTGCCCAGATAGGTGGGCAACGCTGCTGTAATTTAGCTTAGCGGCGATTTCGGTCAGGTTCAGTTCGTCGTAGAGCAACAGCTCTTTCACCCGTTCGATTTTGTGCCGGATAATGGAGCGCTCGATGGTGATGCCGGTCGCCTCCGAAAACAAGGTGGCGAGGTAGGGGTAATCACCCTTGAGCTGCTGGCTGATGTACTCGGAGTTTTTGATTTTCTGCAGCGTATCGGCGTGGTGCACCAGCTGGACGATGCAGGCCTGAATCTGTTCAATCACGGTGCCTTTGCTGTGGTCGAGCAACTCGACCCCCAACTGCTGCAGCTCCTGCTGCAACTGCTTGTGCTGCTCGAGGCTGATGTTCTGCTTGAATTCCACTTCTCCCAAATCCACCTGGCCGTAGTGCAGCCCGAGCTTGTCGAGCTTGTCCTGCACTTGCGTTTTGCAGCGCACGCTAACCATGTATTTAATATAGAGTTTCATGCTGCTGAAGTAAAGTCGTTATGACCCAGGCTTGGCCGGCAAAGCCTGGGTTATAATAGCCAGCGGATAAGCAAAAAGTACAGGCAAAGGGGAAGAAAGCAGGTCGAGCAACCAATGGGCCGTGATGGCCGCGGCCGGTAAGCCGGTAACTTGCCCCAGCAGCAGCAGGCCAGCGCTCGCTACGAAGCCCGTCGCATAACTCATCAAGGCTGCTTTGGTATAACGACCGTGCAGAAGCAAGTGCAGCAAGGCCACATTCAGTCCTGCATAGAGCAGGCGGTAGCTCATGGCCACGGGCAGGCCGTGGGTGGTGAAGCCGGGTACCGCTGCTGAGGCGGCGTCGCTGCCAGGATGCCAGAGTTGACCCAGCGCGGCAAATATCTCTTCTTCAAAAAGGCCCGGGCTTGCCAGCCCGATGACCAGCGCCGCCACCAACAGGCGGCGCCCGATGGCGGGCGGGCGGGCGATACTAGTGGGAGACATGCAAGGGGGCCACTACGGTTAGGCTTGCAACGCGCCTCGCCCAGGCTATCCAGAGGGCTCCGATGGCCCCGTAGACGACGAGGGTGAAGGTGTAGTGGTGATTAAACTCGACCGTGGGATGCCAGTAGACGTGATTGATGGCCAGCAGAGCGACACGCCCCACATTGAGGGCGTAGATGACCAGAATGCCCAGTGGCACGAACCAGAGCTTGTGCCGTATTGGCCCCGGAAACGCTACTATAAACCCCGTAAACAGCGCGTACAGTAGCAGGCCATTGCATGGGTCGCCAACAGAAACGGAAGGCTGGCCATTCAGCACTAGAAGCTTAGCATTGGCGGGGGCAACGTGGGCTGCCCACCCCTATGTTGGCTGAAAGGGCGTAATCGAGGCCGTTGTTTGGCCCCAGCAGGCCGTCGTAGCCCAGAACCCAAAGGGCGTAAAGGCCAGCAAATACCAACAAAAATTGCAGCGCAGGCTGAGCCGGTCGGTTACGCAAGGGAAGAGAAAAGGTCATAGCAGCCTAAAGTATAAAGGAAAAAAGTCCTGGCAGCGCTCTTGGCATCGGGGTTGAAATGCCAACCAAGCCATAATAGCACGAACCCTGCCAAGGGGAAGCCCTGCCTCGAAGTCGCCTGGTTGGTTACGGCGCGGCCCATCGAGTAACTGCCGGACTTGTTGTAGCGGTTATAGAGCGTCAGGGTCCGCTAAGTACGTACTAATTTAGTAATAATACGTATTTTAACGGATAGATTCCCTAGTGTTCGTACCTTGTTTTTGGTGCCACACCTGGTTACCCGTACTTCCGTGGACTTTCAGCGCTTGCTGCACCACATGCAGACGTGTCTAGCAGATACTGACTCATAAGGCCACATCATCCTGGGTTGACCGGTGGCCGGCTTGTAATTGGGCATTCAGTTTCGCCCCTATTTCTTCCAACTGCCAGCTACCAGCCAGGGCGAAGAAGCGCGCCTCCAACGGCCTTGGTTAAAAGGTTGGTCCAAAAGTCGCATTTGGGCTTATAACAGCCTTACTCTCAGCCCCCTTTCACCTTACGGCAAGTAGACGACTGAATAAAACGATGGTAGAGCTAGCTTCCTTGCAACCAGAACACGTTGCGCACTTTTACACCTGGATTCAGGATTCGGAAGTCATTGCGTATTCGCTGTCAGCTTTTCAAGCCATGAAGACCACGCAGCAGATCGACCAGTGGTTTGCGGCCACCTTGCAGCAGCCGAACAGCCTGAACCTGGGCATCTATTTACAGGATACCCACGCGCTGATTGGGTATGCCGGCCTCTCGGACATTTCCACCACCAATCACTCGGCCGAATACTTCATCTTCATCGGAGAGAAAGCGCAGTGGGGCAAGGGCATCGGCACGGCCGTGACGAAGCAAATCGTTCGCCTGGGCTTTACCAGCCACCAGCTTAATCGGATTATGCTCACCGTCTCGGAAATAAATGGAGGGGGCATGAAGGCCTATGCGAAGGCGGGCTTCCTCGTGGAAGGACGTCTACGACAGGCCGCTTGTCAGCAGGGCCTCTTTCACGATAAAATCGTGATGTCTGTGTTGAAAGCGGAATGGCAGCAGCAAGACGCAGCAGGGTACTAGCACAGACTAAAGGGACACGGGCGAAGGATGCAACCTACAGGCAGGCATGAGCGGCCAGCAAGACTCCAGTCAGGGGGCGAAACAGCACGAGCTCCGATGCGTTGCCTTGTTCACTGGAATCAGGGCGCAACTGCGCAATTGTATAGGTGTGCAATTGCCCAATTAAATAATTGAATAGTTACGCCAGTAGGTAGTTACCTAAGGATTCTAATAGTCTGCTGCTTTAATACGCAACTGTTCTGCTATCTTGATGTTCAAATAAGTGTTTTGATAGGCTGATAGTCTTGTACGCTTCCCCGAATTGAGAGCCAGTTGTGAGTAGAGAAAAGCGTATTTTCACTACCTGACAACTGAGACATGAAAAAGGGACGATGCAGTGAGGCCCAAATTGTGGCCATTCTGCAACAGCAAGCCAGCGGGCAAACCGTGGCGCAAATCGTGCGCGAGCACGGCCTGAGCGAGGCGACGTTCTATGCCTGGAAAAGATAAGTACGCGGGGGCCAGCGTGGCCGAGTTAACCCGACTCAAGCACCTGGAAGAGGAGAATAAACGCCTCAAGCAGATGTTTGCGGACCTAAGCTTGGAGAATCAGGCGATCAAGGAGATCCTACTCAACAAGTAAGCAGCCCTGCAGCGCGGCGCCAGGCAGCGCAGGGCTTCGTGAGTAAAGGCTGGAGCCAGCGGCGTGCATGTGCGCTGGTAGGGCTCTCGCGCGGTCGTTATACCGAGCAGCAACCGGGGGTAAACGACGCGCCCGTGCAGGAAGACCTACGGGTCTTAGTCGGGCGGTATGGCGGCTTTGGTGCCGCCGGAGCGGCACGTAGGGTTTCTGGAAGTTGCACCATCGGTTACGCAAAAATGGCCTGCTAATCAATCATAAACGTACGCTGCGCATTTATCGGGCGATGGGGCTCAACTTGCCCCGCCGCCGCACAAAGCGCCTACCCGCTCGCGTCAAACAGCCGCTGGCGGTGCCCCCTTCGACCAACGTCTGTTGGTCACTGGACTTTACGAGTGACGTGTTAACGGATGGTCGCCGGTTTCGGACTCTGAATGTGCTCGATGACTACAACCGCCAGTTGCTGGGCGTGGAGATTGATGTTGAGTTACCGGCCGCTCGCGTGGTACAAGTCCTGACGCGCTTAGTCGAGTGCCACGGCCGGCCGGCGCAGCTGCGCACCGATAACGGACCGGAATTCATCAGCGCCCGGCTAAGCGACTGGTGCGAGAAGCAAGGCATTGTGCTGCACTTGATTCAGCCCGGCAAACCGACCCAAAACGCCTACATCGAGCGCTTCAACGGCTCGTTTCGTCGCGAGCTGCTCGACGCCCACCTGTTTCGGTCGCTGGCCCACGTGCGCCAACTGGTAGCGGAGTGGATGCTCGACTACAACACCCAACGGCCCCACCAGGCCTTGAATTTTATGACCCCATCGAATTTAAACAAGCGGCTTAACCTCTGCTAACGACTGGCTTACCAAATGGGGAAGCGTACACTCGGTCAGCGCATCGGCATGCTGCACCACCTGCTTGACAAGCGTGGTGGGTGCTTTTTCGACGTGTTTTCCAAGGCTTGGGTACGGGCCTGCTCTTCCTGGCGGACACGTTCCAGCCACTTAGTAACGGCCGAGTGGGTGAGCACTTGGTACTTGCTCATCGCCGACTCGATGGTGTGGCGGCCGAAGTTGATTTCTTCGACCATCTGGCGCATTTGCAGTTCTTGGGCCTGTCGGTGTAGTAGAAATAAGTGTTCATTAGGGGAAAGTAATGGTCAACTCATCCTATGTTTGCTGACCCACCGTAAGGAGGCTACTGAGAAGGAAGAGGAAGGCATAAGATTCCTCAACTTATCCTATTTTAGTACGAGACAAAAGTAGTATCTTAAGTTACGCTTGACCAGGCGTACTCGGTGGGGTGCCAGACGCCATTACATTGACTGGCCTGTTTTGTCTGATGGAATCCACCTTGGCCCCCGTCTTCCACTACGTGCTGCCCAGTCCGGCCCTACGGGCTTATGTGCGACAGTTCCGCCTCGTGGGCTGCTAGTTCCCACCTGGGGCCCCGCTGCCCGTCAAACTCTACTGGCCCCGCCCCGAAAAATGCCTGAGCTTTTGTCCCCGCGGCCCCGAACGCCTGGCCTATGGCTTGGACGGCCTGCCGCTGGCGAGCCCGCCTTCTCAACTCTACGGGCACGTCGTGCCCACGACGCGGTATGTCGGGCGGGATTTCCTGATCTTCCAGGTGGTGTTTCAGCCCGGGGTGCTGTCCCGGCTCCTGGGTATTCCGGCTACCGAGCTGGTCAATCAGATGGTGGACGCGGAAGCCGTCCTCGGGACGGAAATCCGGCGGGTCAACGAGCAATTGGCCAACACGGCCGCGGCGCTAGACATGGTACCCGTAGTGGAAGCCTACCTCGCCCGGCTCATCGGCCGCGCTCCGGCAGCGCCCCCGCTTGAGCGCATCGGTCAGCTGCTGCTGCAACGGCCGGGCCAGCTGTCCGTCGACTGGCTGGCCGGGCAGGCCTGCCTGAGCCCGCGCCAGTTTCAGCGCCGGTTTGTAGCCCACCGCGGCATCGGCCCCAAGCTCTTTGCCCGCGTGGCCCGCTTCGATCAGGCCATGCGCCTGCGCAATGCCTGTCCCCAGCACGACTGGCTGACCGTGGCCCTGCACGCGGGCTACCACGATTACCAGCACCTGGTGCGGGATTTCGGCCAGTTCACCACCCTCACGCCGACCGGCTTCTGGCGGCGGGATCGCCAAGCCCCCGAGCGCGCCTTCGGCGAGGCGGAAGTGTAGGTCGCTCGGGGGCAACAGTTGTCCGTTTTTTACCACCAACGGCGGGGCGGGCGCAGCCACCTTTACGGCATCACCAACCCACCGGACCATGCAACGCCGTACTTTTCTGAGCCTGACTCTGCCCGCCCTGAGCCTGTGGTCCCTGCTGGGGAACAGCCGGCCCGCGGCCCTGTGGTCCCCGCTGCCGGCCTGCGCGGCCAGCGAGGGGTTCGTGCTGCGCGCGGGCCATAGCCGGTTTGGCGTGCCTACGCCCTTCCATACCCGCAACCCGAATGACTTGAAGCTGTCGGCCCGCGATACGGGCGGCCAGGTGGCCTTGTTCGACTACGAAGGCGTGGAGCCGGTGGGCCCTTCCCTGCATAAGCACCTAACTCAGGATGAGATTTTTTACGTGGTGGCGGGCGATTTTCTATTTCAGCTGGGCGCGCACAAACAACTCTTGCACGCGGGCGACACCATTTTTCTACCCCGCCAGGTAGCCCATACCTGGGTGCAGCGTAGCGCGCGGCCGGTTGCTGTGCTGGGTGCAGCCAGCCGGCAATTTGGAAGAGTTCTTCGTGTTCATGAGCCAGCAGACCACGCCGCTCTCGCCCGCGCAAGGACAGCGGGTGCATGCGCGCTATGGCATGGAGCGTCTGGGGCCCGGCCTCTCCCCCACGCTCGACTACGCGCTGAGCCCAGGTTTGGAGGCCGGGTTTGTAACGGTGGCCGGGGCGGGGCGGTTGGGTGATCGTACCCGGCTGAACGGTCGCAATGCGAACGACCTCAAAATAGCCGGCTCGGATACGGGCGGCACCTTCAGCCTGTTCGAGTACACCGGCACGGAACGGGGCGGCCCGCCGCTGCACGTGCACCCGCACCAAGACGAGGTGTTTTACGTGCTCGAGGGCCAGTACCGCTTCCGGGTGGGCGCGGCAGAGTACGAATTGAGCGTCGGTGACCTAATTTTCCTGCCCCGCGCGGTGCTCCACACCTTCACCCAACTCACGGCGACGGGGCGGCTGTTGTTTTCCTTCCAGCCGACGGGCCGCATGGAGGAGTTTTTTTGGGCGCTGGCGGCCCTGCCCGCGCCCCCACGCCGACCGCGGGCGCCCAGCTGTTCGCGGCCCACGACATGCAGGTCGTGGGGCCACCGCTGACCGCTAACCGGACCTGGGCGCCGGTGGGGCATTTCTCCGCTGGTGACTGCGCTAGAAAAGAAGCCAGTCCTTCATTTCGGCATATGGCGCACGGGGTCGCTGGCCGCGGCCTGACTGATCACGTCACTGTTCTGGGCGGAGGTGATGTGCCACTGGTTCTGCTGTTTGACCAAGACAAACGTGGCGATGTTGTCTTTGTCGCCTTGTTTGTTGCTGCCGCGGTTCACGCCGTCGGGGGGATAAAAGGCCCCGATGTGGGTGCGCAGGTACATGATGGCCACGTCCGGGGTCACAAACTTGAGGATGGATTCGACCGGCTGCGCGGCGACTCCTTTCAGCATGCTCGTGGCAAACGCCTGGTGGGCAAACTGCACTTCGTTCAGGTTGCGCCAGTGCATGCCCACTACGTTGATCCAATGGCAGTCCGGCGTCATGTTCAGGGCGCGTGCCGCGGCCTGGGTGGAGCGACTTTCACTGTCCAGGCGCAGGGCTTCGGCCCGGAAGGCGGCATCGTAGCGCCGGCGTTTACTAGGTTGGGAACTGTCTTTTATGACATTCGAAAGATAAGACCCTATTCTGTCCAGATTTACCCGACCACCTCAGCTAGCCGGACCCACGCTGTGGCCGCCAGGCATTCGTCTTATTTGCTGCAGCTTATTTAGCTGGTGCCGTTGCGGCGCTGAGCTTGTCAGCCAGCAGCTTCATAAAGTAGCCACCCACCACCGAGCGGGCCTGGAAGCCCTGCTGCTTGGCCGTGGTGGTTTCGTGCCAGTCGGTCAGGGGCACGCGGCTGGGCGTGTCGTTGGCAAACTGCCAGACGGGCGCTACCAGGGCCTGGAAATCAGCTGGATTGCTGGCCAGCGTGGCGGTCCACAGTATCCAGTCCGACTTGGTGTAGGTCTTGCGGCTGTCGAGCGGCAGGCCGTATGGTTGCTGGTGCTTGAGATAGAAGGCTATTTCCTGCTGGGCTACTTCGGGCGGGAAGACGTTCAAGCCCAGTACCTTGTCCCACACCAGGTTGTACTTTTGGCTCCACGAGCTGGCGGGCTTGTCGAAGGTTAGGGCGTAGTGGTCGCCGTCCTGGGCCATTTGCATCCACTTTTTAGTCAGGTCGCGGGCCAGGGCTTGATGTTCGTCATCCGTTTTGGTATCGCCAAGTTGGTGGGCGAGGTGCCCATAGCAGGCAATGCCCATAATGGCCTTAAGCGACAAATTGGTGTTACGGGCCAGGTGTCCAGCAAAGTCGTCGGTGCTGAGCTGGTTGGCCGGGTCAAAGCCATCGCGCTTCAAGAAGCCCACCCACTTGGTGAGCGTGGGCCAGTGTTGGCGGGCAAAGTCGGGCTTGCCATCCATCTTGACTGCGGCGGCGGTCAGGATGAGCATATTGCCGGCTTCCTCCACCGGCATGTCCTCGCCGTACTGCTGGCCGTTGGCCTGCGGGTAGGAACCTAGATCGTGGGCCGGAAAGTCTTTTTGCCAGCGCCCCGACTCGGAGTAGTCGAAGATGAAGCGCAGCATCCCTTTCGCTAGCTCGTTGTTATAAAGCAAAAACAGTGGCTCCGACGGATACGTCACGTCCACCGTGCCGATGAAGCCCCCGAGTTATTCTCCTTCGAGAAAAAGACCAACTCGCCAGTAGGCCCAGCCACGATGCTGTGCGCGGCAATGGCCTGGCGATAGGCCAGTTGGCGCAAGTCGGCGTACTGCTTACCGCCCGCCTGCTGGGCATCGGCGTAGAGCTTCTGGTCGAACTCGCTGGCCTTGCGGCGCAGGCGGACGTAGTCGGTTTCGGCGGCTACTAGGGCCTTTCCCATGGTCATGGCCGCGTCGCGACGCCACCAGGGCTTCAAGTTCTGGCCGAAGTACTGCACGGCCAGCTGCTCGTCGTAGCCCAGTAGTAGGTGCTGCTCGACGGACGTGGCGGCCACGGTCCCTAGGTCGAGCACGGCGGCCTGCGCCACACGTTGTGCCTGGGTTGGCTGCGCGGGGCCGGCGGCTGCTACGCTACCGGTTTTGCTAAACGCGGTTTTGAGGACTTCGGGACTACCCGTGCCTAGCTTGGCGGTACTGGGGGCGGCCAGGTAGGCATAGCCCCAGTCGATGCGTCGGTTGTCGCCAGCTTTGGCCAATATGGGCTGGGCGGTAGTGCCTAGGGCCTGCCAGCGCAGGCTGCCCGGCGCGCCGGCGCGGGGCGCCACTGTTTGCTGGGGCTGGTCGCTGGCCAGCGTGCCGGCCTCGGTCAACAGCACCTGCGTGGCGTGCGCGTGGCCATCGGTAGCGGTGGCCGTGCACGTGACGTAGCTCACGGGTCGGGCCACGGTTTCGAGTTCATCGAGCAGTAGCGGCGACAAGAAGTTGACTTTCAGCGTTACTGGCCCGGCCGCGAAGGTATACGTCGTTTGGGTGGCCGTTACGGTTACCGAGAGCTGCCGCGCAGGGGTTGGCGGGGCCGGCGAGGGCAGCGTTTCGTACAGGCCCGCGTCGAGGTAGGCGCCGCCCTGCGGATTGGCGGCGTGCAGGGCCAGCACGTTGTCACCAGCGTGCAGGCTTTGGCGGGCGGCGGGCGAAAGGGTGAAGTAACTGTAGCTGTTGTTCGCCCCCGGCTGCTTGGTAAGCAGAACCCCGTTCAGGTACACCTCCGCGTCGTCGTCGTGCTGCATGAGCACGCGCAGTTCCCCGGTCGTGCGCGGGTTGGCGAGGCGCACGGTGCGCCGCACCCACACGTCGTGCGTCGTCCAGGCGGTGCCGTGGTCGCCCTGGTTATCGCTGAAGGGCGCCGGACCTTCCTGCCAGCTTTTAGCGGCCGCAAAGCTAGCGTTCTCCCACCCTGCCCCGGGCTGCTTGAACGTGTAGCGCGCCCGGTAGGGCTGGTCACCGTCGGAATGATGGCCCGGTACTGCGGCGCCTGGCCCATAAACTGGTAGGCCTGCCCGTCCACGCGCACTACGCCTTCCAGGCTCTGTGGTGCCCCGGTCCAGTGCTTGGTTGGGGCGGCCGCCAACTCATCCTGAAACGCCCATACGCTGACGTAGGGGGTGTGTGTGATGAGCGGGTAGGCCGGGGGCGCAGGCTCTGGGCGCCGGCGCCGGTCAGGCTCAAGCTGCTAAGCGCTAGGAAAAGAAAGGGTTGTTTGCCGAACATGGTCTACAAGGCATTAGGTATTAATACGGAACAAGTACGCGCCACTAACCAAGGCAGTGATTTTTAAGGCACCGTGATACCTGGTTGGTGGAGAATGTTGACATGGCATCAATTTGCATAGTTTTACAAAGAGGCCACACACAAAAATACCAGCTTATCGATCAGCAGTTCAATGTAGCTGCAGCTCCTGGGTATTGGCCTTAAAATCGTCGCCGACTACCTGTCGCATCTGCTGCTGCCACTCGGCCAGCTTGGCGGGTTGGGAAGGGGCTAGGTTTTGCCGTTGGCCGGGGTCCTGGCGCAAGTAGTAGAGTTGTGGGGTAGGGCTCAGGCCGGTTTCGAGGTTCACTTCCTCATTTACTGGCTGGCCGGGGTAGGGCGGAATCAGCAGCCAGTCACCGGCGCGGAAGGCCAGGCGACCGGAAGCTTCCAGCACCAGGTTGGTGCGGCCCTGCTTGGATTTGCCCAGCAGCGCCGGCAGCAGGTTCTGGCTGTCTTTAGTTGTGACGTTACTGTGCACCAGCGCCGCCAGTGAGGCCAGTAAATCCACCTGGCAAACTAGCGCGTCCGATACGCCTGCCTGCACCTGCCCCGGCCAGCTCACGATGAAGGGCACGCGGGTGCCGGCTTCTAGCAAGCTGTATTTGCCGCCCCGAAACTGCCCCCCGGGCGTGTGCTGCCCGTTTAGCTCCACGGCCTGATCGTAGTAGCCATCGTTGAGCACCGGGCCGTTGTCGCTGGAGAAAACGACCAGCGTATTATCCAGTAGGCCGTCTTCGCTGAGTTTGCGCAGAATTTCGCCTACGCACCAGTCGGCCTCCAAAATAGCATCGCCACGCGGCCCCCGGCCCGATTTGCCGGCAAACCGGGCGCCCGGCACCCGCGGCACGTGTGGCTCGTGCAGGGCGTAGTAGAGGAAGAAAGGCTGCTTTTGGTGGGCGTCTACGAAGGCGTTGGCTTTGCCAAGAAATACTTCCGCCATGCGCTCATCTTGCCACAGCGCAGCCTTGCCGCCCTTCATGTAGCCAATGCGTGGCACGCCGTTGTGCACGCTCTGGTTGTGGCCGTGGTGCCACTTCATCTTGGTCATCAGCTCCGGGTTGCTGATGGCCGTCGGCTCGCCCGGAAAGTTCTTTTCGTAGCTCACGTAGAGCGGGTCGTTGGCCTGCAAACCGACCACGCGGCGATTTTCTACGAACACCGTGGGCACACGGTCGGCGGTAGCGGCCATGATGTAGGAGTAGTCAAAACCCAGGTCGTTGGGCGTTTCGCCGATGGGCTGGTTCCAATCGAGGCGACCGTTGCCCAGGCCCAGGTGCCACTTGCCCACCACGCCCGTGGCGTAACCTTGCTGCCGGAACATATCGGCCAGCGTAACGGAAGCCGTGTCGATGAGCAGGGGGGCGTCGCCGGGCAGAATCTGGGCGTTTTTATTGCGCCAGGGGTAGGTACCCGTGAGCAGGGCAAAGCGGCTGGGTGTGCAAGTGGCCGAGGTAGCGTAGCCATTGGTAAAGCGCACGCCGCTAGCAGCCAACTTATCAATATTGGGGGTAGGAATCTGGCTTTGCCCGTTGGCGCTCACGTCACCATAGCCCAAGTCATCAGCGTAAATGATGAGCACGTTGGGTCTGGTGTCAGCGGCGGCGGTTTCTGCGGTAGTGCGCTGCTGACAGCTGCTAACAGCCAGCGTCAGGAGCGTGCCCAAGAATAAACTTCGTTGCATACTTGAGAAGGTCACGGGGCTGCTACCAGCGTATTGGGTAGCGGGTTTGTATTGAGGTAGGGGTTGTTGGAGACCGTTTGCGCATCGCCTTGCTCGCGGATCCAGGCGTCTTCCATCGGCCGCGTTTTCCGCAGTTGCGCGGTGTATGTGGGGTTTTCTGCCTGATTGACTTGCTCCTGCGGGTCCTGATCGAGGTCCTGGAGTTCCTCGGCGGGGCGCACGTGGTCCTTACGCACGAGGCGAGCCGCCGCAGGGTCTGTTGTAGCCTTTTCCATCCACGAGGTCCAATAGGCACTGGCTCCGTCCTTGCGGTACATGTGTTCGTTGTAAACGCCTTGTTTGAGCAAACAGAACGTCATTTCGACCAGCGGGCGAAAGCTCGTTGGATAGTAACTTATTACCGGGGTCAGCACGCGAGCTTTCGCCCGCTGGTCGAAATGACGTTCTATCAACCAGATGTTCTAATACCCCGGATTCTGCACGGCCAGCTGGTTGGCGTCAATTTCCGACTGCGGAATCGGGTACACCAAATGCTTGGTGGCGCTGGCCACCGTCACGCCCCGCGCCTGGGCCAGGGAGATGAACTTTCCGTGACGAATCAGGTCCTCGCGGCGCTTTCCTTCCGACACAAACTCCCAGCCCCGCTCCCGCAAAATGGCGTCGCGCAGGACGCTCATGGAGGCCACATCGGGAGCGGGCAGGTCGGCCAGGCCGGCGCGGCTGCGCACCTGGTTGACCAGGGCCACGGCGGCGGGGGTAGGGCCGCCTACTTCGTTGAGCGCCTCGGCGCGGGACAACAGGATGTCGGCGTAGCGCAGCAGGGGCACGTCGGTGGCGCTGTAGTTGCCCAGCGTGCCGTTGTCCCAGTACTTCAGGCTGCGGAAGTTGTCGGGGGTGGTCGCCAGGTCGACGGTGGCGCCGCTGGTGTTCACATAGGTGCGCACAATCAGCTGGGCGCGGGTGTCTTTGGCCAGGTCAAACGTATTCACAAAGGCCGTGCGCAGGCGATACTGAGTGGCAAAGTTGGCCATGGCCGGCGTCCACACGAAGCCCGGAATCTGGGGCGAGCTTTTGAAGGCCGGCGGCAGCGCCCCGGCCTGAAACCAGTTGCCGTAGCCGGCCACATTCAGGCAGGGCGACACCAGAATCATCTCCTTGTTGGCGCTGTTAACGTTGGGCTCATTCTCTACCCGAAACAATCCCGAAAACGACGGATACAAGCTGTAGTAGTTCAGACCGATAACGGATTGAGTAGCGTCGGCGGCTTTCTGCCACTGCTTGGTATTGAGCAGAAACTTGGCCAGAGCCGCGTAGGCGGCGCCCTTGGTGGCGCGGCCGTAGGCCACTTCCTTGCCCGGGTCGGGCAGGTCGGCGACGCACTCGGTGAGTTCCTTTTCGATAAAGGCTTTCATTTCCTCGTCGGTGGCGCGGGCCTGGTCCTTCACCGTCACGCTGGTAGTACGCAGCGGCACGGGGCCAAACCAGCTGTAGAGAATGGCGTAGGAGTAGGCGCGCAGAAACCGCGCCTCGGCCGTAAAGAGCTTTTTGGTGGCGTCGGGCGCAGGGTTGCCGGCCACGTTATCCAGCACAATGTTAGCGTCGCGAATGGCATAGTAGTAGGGCGCCCAGGTGTCGCCTAGCAGGGTGCCCAGCGAAGGGTCCCAGGTGAAATTGATGAACTGGCTCAGGAACAGGTTTTCGCCCCCACCCGTGTCGTAGGCCATATCGGTGGTTACTTCCGATTCGTTGATGCGGTTACGCGAGGGCTCCTGGTTCTGGAAGTTGCTGTAGGACGAGTACAGCACGGCTTGCAGGCCAGCCTGGGTGGTCAGTACGTTTTCGGGGGCCAGCTCCGACTGCGGCGTCACGGTGATGGCGTCGGTGCAGCCCGCCAGCAGCAACAGGGCCATGAGGCCGGCGCTGCTCAATTTGGTGATATAGTTCATGGAATAAGCGGCTTAGAAAG
>Ga0210040_10004420_pt1 | contig 18382 bp, 21 predicted proteins | sample CryGeyCG12114_NA_FD_185462 | JGI IMG/M metagenome (GOLD analysis project Ga0210040, IMG submission 185462) | Groundwater microbial communities from aquifer - Crystal Geyser CG19_WC_8/21/14_NA (SPAdes) (version 2) | ecosystem: Environmental > Aquatic > Deep subsurface > Groundwater | place: USA...
CATCTAAAAAAAAGTGACACCATGAAACGACACACAATTGGGATAAAAAATGACCAAGATCCGAAAACGTCTGCAGCAGTTTTTGACGATGGAGAAATCATAAGACCAGGACAGGGACGCATACAAGTGAAAGGTTCTGTGTTTTTCGTGTTAAATAGGATGTCTGTTCCAAAAGTCGAAGAAGAACATGTTCCAAAAGTCATTGAATTTGTTCGCGACTATGTCTCAAAGTTAAAGATCAGTTCCAAAATGAAAGGAGATGTGGACTACGAAAATTTTTTGGCAAATGCTGGAAATATTTGTTATCTCGTCCCTTCCTTCCAATGGCCAGATGCAAAGCTCAAAACGTTCCTTAAATGCTACACTTTGTTTACTTTCTTTGATAACTATCTCGTAAGTTACGCATATTACGATACGGCATATAGTACATAAATCCAGGGCTATCCACCGTTCAGGCTCACAGTTGGAGTAGTCAGAAAATAAGAAGTATTCATGACATTATTTTAATTTCATTCCATCAGAAAGTTCCAGCCAACACTCGTGATTTGGAATTAGCTTTGGGGCCTAACTATTACTACACACTCCTGTCAATTGTAGCGAACCTATTCAGTGGGAAATACTACACGCTAAATGATATTCCCTGTGGAAATGTGCCTCATTTGGTCGAAGCTTACAAATTCCTCCTCCTTTGTTACGAAGAGTTGTTCAGCACTTGCTTCGAATATCGACGCCGATCAAAGCCTTTGATCGTAGCCCTCAAAAATTGGATTCGTCAACACAAGCTAGTCGTCAACCCAAAATTTGCTTGCATTGAGAATGACTTCACATACGTGACTATGAGGAAGGAATCCGGCTTTGGCGTAGTACTTGAATTCATTGCCTTGATTGATGGGATTGAATTGCCCGAATTGACCCGAGACAATGCTTTACTGGATATTGTGATCCATGCTGCAGATACGGTAGTCTCATGGTCTGAAGATCTGGTGAGGTTGAGAAAAGATCTGGAAAAAGGTACCCCTGCACATATGAATGTGGTGACTTGGAAAATGGAATCAGATGACCAATCACTGAAAAAATCGTTGCAGACTTTTTTCCAGTGTCAACAAGAGCACGCAATCGACTATATTCAATTTAGACAGATGCTCAAGGAATGGTTTGTCAACGATCTTCCGGTCCACCAATTCGTCATGCTCATGGACTACTATATCGACGGGTTGCTGACTATGGCCTTGAGACGCAGGGAAGGGTGTTCTGCTATTAATTACAAAGTTAAAGACGTTTTTGTTTGCAAGCAGGGAGCTTTGGATGTAAACGAGAATTGGACTCCCTGAAACTTTAAGCTGAAGTCGTAGCAGTGGTAAAACGCCGTTGACACATTAAAATTATTGGCATTTACGAGTCCGGATCCGCAGTCCGGAGCAGCATTCAGCTGGTCTGAAATTAATTGAAAAGTTGAGCAATTGATAGTTTTTAGTAGATATGATAATTTGAAAAGTTTATTGGTGTATCGCAAATTAAAAAATCGAATAAAGAAAAGAAAAATTAGCGATTGTTTGTTGGAAGTTGCACCATAACCATAATGATAGGAAGTGTACACATGCGTAGTAAAAAGGACGCTATCTTTTCAAATGAATTCATGGCTGCACATGCGCAGAAGTTAGAACTTGAATTATTGAGAATTGCTCTTTGCTTTTGCTATGCGTTGAAGTCGGTTTACAAACATACAATCGAGGCATATTTTATCATAGGTAAGGTCCTTTATTATTTTTAATTTGACCACTGAAATACTAACAGTAACAGTGAGTTGCAGGATTCAAATAAATTGAACGTTTAACCACACCACCGAACTTAAAGATAAATGCAACTTTTCATTCCTCCTCTGGAAGCTCCCAAGTTTGTCCTTTCTTCAAAGAGTCAGTTGGATAAAAGCCAGTTTTTCTCAAAGATTTTCGAAAATCCACCGGACCTTGGTGAGTCCCCAAATCTTGGGCAGTCGTTGACACTTTAATAGGTTTTCCTTTTACCACAATAGATGTTGGCACTTTACCTTTATTTTTAGCCACATCAACCAGTGATTTCAATGGACTTTGTCCCTGTCGCAGAGAAGCCGCGGAAGTTTTCCTCAGTTTTTTTCTACCTTCTTGGGATTGCTTCTGGAGTTGCAAAACTTTCTTTTCCAATGCTTGAGTTAGGATGTTTTTGTTGATTTTACTTATTCTGCGACCTCCTCCCCAACCAGGATTTGGCATACCTGCAGTTAATGGGTAAAAATTTACTTTGCGATTCTCCAATGTGTTGTCCCGCCGTGTTTAGGGCGAGTAAACTTTTCCATTTAGACATTTTGTTGGATACTAAAACCACATACCCTAATAGAGATCTAAAGCAGTGCTTCGGTTTCGGTTTAAGTTTACTAAATAACTAAATAATGTCCTATATGCTATCCAGATTCACTCATACATGAGTCACCTTAATACAAGCTTTCATAAATGTTATTGTACCTGGTCCATCAGTTTTTCTGGTAATGAGCTCATCCCAACCTTGTATCTTTTGTCGCTCAATTTCCATATTTATTTGGTCTTGAGTCTGGAGCCCTGTGGCAATCAGTTCCTGTCTGTAGCCAGCCATGTCAACTTTCACTCGCTGTTTTCGCTTCCCACGTCTAATATCCCTCATTTGAGCCTCCACGAGTTTGAATGGAGCATCCCAGGAGTCATTCTCATTACTTTTATCATCGGTGGTATCTTTCTTTGGCTCATCCAAGCTTTTTTCTTTTGTAAGTTTCCATTGTCTGTAGAACCTTTGTAGTATTGTAGCTGCTTCTTCTTCATCAATCCCTTCATCCTGTAGTTAATAATCGACTTCTTTAGATATTGAACTTCATGAGTGTATTCAAACGTGTTGTACAGCAAAGAAATATTATTGTGTGGTTTTAATATGAACCTGTAAAGCTTTGGACGCTGATTCCCTTGTTTTATGAGTGGAAACAATTTGTTTGATTTTTTCTTCTAAAATAGGGCCATACTTTTTACGAGCAAGAAACCCTCGGAAATCTAAGAAAATTGCAATTTTGCATTGTTTTTTGCTTGAAACTTCGGGTAATTATATGAAAAAATGTTGTGACTCTTAAACTTACAACTTTGAATGACTGTGGCAGCTTTCTCCTCGTCATGTATTTCAACCACCTCTCCCATGAGTCTTGCCCGTAATAAACTATCACGTTCTAATGCATAAAATATAATTTTTTAAATACTTGTGTGTCTACTCATGAGCCCGGGGGAATGTAGTTTCAGATGGCGTTCAAATAATATGCAGATTTATAAAGCACAGATTGCAAATAAAAAACATTTCCAACAGATTAGCCAAGTAACAATTTATTTCATAGGGATAAAAAACGTCCATTACTTTTACTTCTATTCTGTCTTTTGGCAAAAGCTTCAGCTGCATTTCGTCTTCCTAACCACACTTTGGTTGCCTTCTGAGTAGAATAGACTGAAAATCCCACAGAAGCCATAGCTTTGTTTCTGCCTCTTCGAATGTTTGCAAGCCATCGTCGCACACATGACTGGACGAATATTATTGATCGAATCTGAAACCAGTTGAGCATGTGGAAAATATGAGATAAAAATTTTTAAATTGAATAGACACACTATTTGTTGTGGAGTTTAAACAAACCTGCTGCTCACAAAGCTTGGACAAGTACTCAACATGATAGTACTTGAGAAATACTTTAGTTTTTCCTAATGCCCAACCATCCAGTTTGAGTCGTAATAAAAGCAACCTACATGATTCGCTGTCAGCAACTACTCGTTCATCAAAATTGAATGCTAGAAAGCAATATCTGCAAACAAATAATGCTTTCAGACTTTCCCTTATAGTTTGAAAAGAATTTTTCTAATAAATGATAAAACAGCAACCTTCTCAGAAAATCGACAAATGTCAACCGATGAGAGAATCCGAATTGACGAATTTTTATTGCTTCCATAAGTCCTGTGTTTCTGATTTGCGTTAGCACCTATATGAAAATTCGGAGATTGTTTTTAATATTTTCTAACATAATTGGACGTTCTTTAAGCAGCAAATAAAAATACCTTCACATGATCAAAAACAGTTGGATCCTTGAAATCATTCGGTTTGATACATTTAACAAAATGTGGTTCTCCTGCTAGAAGTTTAGATGTTAGTTCAGTCAAAGAATGCCGAAAATTGGTGGCCAATGTTTGCTGGCTCCTGGTTTGAGATGAGAGTCCATATTCTGCTTCCAACTGGGTATAGATATAGTATGCAAACTTTTACTTTTCAATATTTTAATGAATACATGGAACAAACCAGTGATCTATACATATAAAATTTGAAATGGCAAACCAATTTCGAATGGTATTATTTACTTTTTGTATATCCCCTGTCTCCTGTGACACAAAAAACAAATGTCCTGTTTTGCTCAGCATGCTGTGATAAATTACTCGAACCATTTCCAAAGTAGACTTTCGGAGAAGTTCCACCAAATCTGCAGAAATAAAACCAATAAAAGTTATGTGAGTCAATTTTTTTTGTATTCCAGTTTTAACGTGCACTTGCCTGGAGGATGCCAATTTCGATTTTTCTTCAAAAAGTTGTTCACATTGTATGACACTTTTCCGTTATAATGCATCACAGTGAAACTTTTATTTGCTGCCGATTTATCAGCATAATAGTATTTGTTCTCGGATAAATTTTGATTTAGTTTATCTGCAAAAATAATCCAAGGGTAATCTGATATATTGAAGTTTGCAACTCTGTTATTCTCTAAATATTCAATATAATCACCAATTAAAGAATCTTCTGTAGCTCTTTGGAACTTGGATTCTTCATCCAACAGGCTCAAAACTCCCAATGGTTTACCCAAAAACAGTTGTAAGATGGGCGAATTGTCAGCGTATTTCACCACTTCTAGGTCCAATCCTTCCGCCATGTATTCCTATAGGGCCATAACACATGGGCATCACGTTCACGAGACTTCTTGTATTTCACTGACTATAGCTAATTTTTGTACGTAACTTGTGTAACTAACTAACCTGTTGCTCCCATGCAAAGACATGCTGATTAAAGTAATATTGCAACTGCTCATTCGTGACATTGATAAAAATTTGTTCCAATGAGTTAGTTTTGCAGGTCTCAAAGCCGAAAATATCCAGCAAACCAATAAACAGAGGTTCGCCACTGAAAACAAAATAATATATTTTTCTGCTCCGTACGAAAAAAAAAACAGTTTAAACTATTCACCAGCTTGAAGCACTTACTACGCATATCGACTGATGCCCAAAAGGGCATTTATCTGATTCACAATCCAACGAAATAGTCTATTGTACAAGCCCCTGGCGAACGCATCTCTGGCAATTTGCGCTTCCAAAGTTGAATAGCGTCTTAGAAATGTTTCTTCTCCTGTGACCATACTTCTCGAAGTCAAGCAGATTCCCAAATCCCCACTTGAAATCCCCAAAAGTGAAGCAACTGTGAATGCCAATGTACATAAAATGGAAGCAAAAAAGTTGGGCAGTTACACAAGAATATTACACAGAAAAAGTAAATATGTATCTAACATTATACCTATATCTAACTGTTTAGGATTTTTAATACTGCAACCCTCATCATTATTATCATCCTCTTCATCGTCAAATTTAATTTCTCCCAAATGTAAAATTGCAGCTAAAACTTGATAGACGACGAAAACTTCTTCAGTACGAAAGCCCAACAAATGGAACCCGTTTATAACAGCTTCAAAGTTTTCAATATGATCCTATGTAATGGAATTTTATGCATGGAAAATAACACTTTAAAAGGAAAACTCATGATATGATTATTTCAATATTTTACTTCTTTATCCTGCGTAGTCATTTTCATAGGCCGCAAGTATTTGAAAGTGCTTTTGTTCAAATGGAATTCTTCACTGAGGCCTGCTCGTTCCAAGCCATCCAGGAGGTAGTAAAATATATGAAAATTGCTTTCATTGCTACATTCGTGGTGGATAGGAACAAAAAGTATTTCTATAGATTCCCATTATTGCAGGCTATGGAATCCTTTCATATGCAAAACAGCTTACACAGCTTGATGGACTACACGAGACTCTTCCAACAAATATACTGCGAGTCGAGCTCCTGTGATTTTCCCTGTTCGGGTGAAAGTCACTTCCATGTGTTTTCCAAAGCGAGAGGAATTGTCGTTCAACTCTGTGGCTGCATTTCCAAAGGCTTCCATAATTGGGCTCACTTCAAGAATTTTTGCTTCCAGGTTCCGATTCGGTGCCTAGTATGTAAGAACTCAATGTAAACTGGGATTCAATCAAATAGATTTGGAAATCATGAACTCTAACTCTACATAAACTGAACTACACGCTGCACATTGCCGGAATATAGAAATCCGTAGTTTATATACTTTATAGTTTAGATTTTAACAGTAGTGCAAAAATTACTTTTCCAAGGTAAACAAGTTGCTGGAGCAGGAAATTAGCACTTTCCGTCTTCCCAGCTCCACTATCCCCACTAATGACTATATTTTGGGGATGCTTTTGGTGAAGCATGGCATGGTATGCGTTGTCCGCCATGGCGTAAATGTGGGGAGCAATGTCAGCAATCCCACATCCTCGGTACTTGTATTGGTACTGTGTTTTGGAACGCATTTGTTTAACACAGTTAAAGTTTGAATGATGAATTTTAAACAAATTTCATACTAATACTAACAAAGTCTGTGTAGATGCCTAAATCCTGATAAGGATTTACAGCTACTAAAATATCCCCGATATAAGTATAGGGTTGACAGTCTTCAAAACGGTGATAGATTTGGTCCAAAATTGTTTCCTATCAATATTTACCATTCCACATTAGATGCTTCAAAATTTTCTAAGTATGTAATATTTGCTATTTTTAGTTTATGAAAGAATCTACATACCTCATCTAATGTAGGCAAACTGGCCAAATCGTCCACAAACATAGTCTGCAATTTACCTAACCGGTCTGTTTTCAGTTTGCCGTGTTTAGCAGTCACTTCTGGTTCCCTCCGATAAGTACGTCCTTGATAGGTTTTAATCAGACGGATTTCTTTGGCCAATTCCGCTTTTGTTACGGATATTGCCTCTGAATCTAGAGGGAATAAAAACGGGTGCTGAAGGAGTTCGGCCACGTAAGGTCTCTCTTCAATATCTTTCACTAAGCATTCAGAAATGAAATCAGGAAGTTCTGTGGACCATTCTTGCGGTCTATGTAATGTGGGTGGAGGATTTCTTGGAATATGGAATAGGGCACGCATGGGATGCAAGTCTGCCAAAGGAGGCTCTCCTTCTGCCAATTCAATTAAAGTGATCCCTAAGGACCACACGTCGCATCTTGTATCATATGTAGAATCTTGTTGCCGTTCACAGGCAATAACCTTCATTTCATTTGTATGACCATAATGCCATTAGCTTTCGGATTGAAGATTTGTTTTAATGCAGTGTAAAAAAGATATTTAAAATTCTTGTTTGCAAGTGCTATGTACCTCTGGAGCCATGTAAAATGGAGTCCCAACTGCAGTGTTTCGACGATCTGTTTCAGTTTCCAATTGAGTTGACACCCCGAAATCAATGAGCTTCACTCCACCATCATCAGTGAGCAAAATATTATGACCCTTGACATCTCGATGAATGCATAAATGATTGTGAAGATGGATGAGTGCCTAAATTATGAAAAACTGGGCTAGTTAGCAATACTAAGTAAAAATGTGTAAAACTAATCATTTTGGTATAATTCACTTACATCAACCACTTCTCTAGTTATGTAAGCAATCTGTCGTTCTTTTAGTTTCCTCCCTTCGAATTTTCGTAGTCCTTGAACAATGTCAGTTACAGGGCCTCCATTGCATAACTTTAAGGTAGACAAGTTCATTATATCACATATGTAAACGGGGAAGTAAGATGCATGACAGAGCAGAAAGTAATAAAATAAAATTTGCCCTGTATACCTCCATGACAAACCATAACTGTGATGTCTCTAGTCGTGGTGTTCTCTTTAAGTACAGTCCATAAAATCCTGGTAGATTTGGATGAAGACTTAGGTCTTTCAACACCATAAATTCTTGCTCTGACTCTTCAATATTTTCGACAAGATTTTCCACAATTTTTATGGCCAATTTCGTTTCTGCGAAATCATAAAATGCAGGCTGGGGAAAATTAAAAGGACATTACTGGGATTATGTTACGAGTCAAACCTTTATCATTCTCTAGATCAATCGCAGAATAAACTTCTCCATAAGAGCCTTCACCAATCACTTCAATCAAGTCGAAGCGGAATGTAGGATCGGTGAGGGCTTCAAAATCTATTTTCGGGGTTAATTGAACCATTTTGAGCACTGCTCAGATTCGAACACAGTTATAAACCAGCCGTGTTCGTTCCAGCACTGATGAATCACTGTGAACGTTAACTGAATAAATGTGGAAAACATGATATTTATAATGCTTTGAATACACAATAATCGATTTTTGAAGCCCTTGCGGTAAAACTTGCTCCATGGGTGTGTTATATTGTTTTGTGTGTGATCTCATTAACTAATTCAATTATGAATGTCTTAAGCCAGGTTTAATATATAATGTATTTTTGAGTTTATTTATACTGGTGAATTGAGAGGCAGGCAAGTATACTGACTCAATAAAACCCTTACTTACTTACTTCCTGATGACCTTACCATGATAAATGAATCTGCGATAAATGAATTGTGGGGAGAAATTTTATCCGTAGGAATTATTACAATAATGAGAGTTTAGCTTGTGTAAATTTGGTTTGATCCTAAAGCACGTAATATTGAAAGTAGAGTTAAAAAATTCGCTGCTGCTTTGTTCCATAAAAAAATAACGCTAGAAAAATGCATGCAAGCTACACTGACGGCAGGAAGCACAGTTGAATATTTGTACAGCCATAGAGTAAATCACGAGGCTATCAAGTGAACGCTCATTCACAAATGAACGCAAAGGCGCTAAACTTATGCCAGTGGGCATCAACGGCAAACATTTGGTGGGATTGTATTGTTGTTTTTATTAATCAGCAGAGAGAGTGATAAAAGTGTCAATAAATTTTACTAAATTAAAAATCTGCATTTCTTGCGGAAAAAGTTATGATTTTACATCATTATTGTGCGACCAGGTAACAGAAAAGAAAGTAAGTTTTTTCCTTTTCTGTTTAGCGCTGAGGCCAGGCCAGGGAACTTTTGTTGTTAGGGAAGGGTCAACTGAAAGTTATTAAACATGACTATGCGAAGAAAGTCTTGACTATTGAACCAAACTAAGGGGTTTAATTTTCGATTTTTTTCAGTTCCGGTGGGAAAATTTAGTTGCAGCAAAGTTAGTTTGCAGTTGATGAGTTTTTACCGGACACCATGGATAACTGGAATGCACACAAAGGGCAAAGTCAACAAGATCGTAACTTACCGTTACCATCTTCAGCTACTCCAACGACTACAATGAAATTGAATAGGGTTGAAAATTCCAGGAAGAGTACTGGCAATCTCCACAAGTCGTACTCAACACCATCAGTTTCCGTTATGCCAACTCATCTGGAGAATGATGAATTTTCTGGTCACAGCCAAAGCCGTCAAACTACTTCTAATTACAATCACAGTCAGTACAACTCTACTGGAATCGGTATTGGTCAGCAAACGTCTCGCCTGAGCCAACCACATCCGTCCAAATCGTTCAGGTTACTTTAGAATATGATTTTGTGCTTTTTGCTGTGGAAAGATGATGTTGAACTCAATGAAAAGTGTTTAATTTTACAGCAAGCTTGGAAATTTTGCGAAATCTTTGCTCGCTAAAGCTCAAACAGACACCACTTGTCCTGAGGCTGGTGGTTTGGATCCAGTCACTATTGACAAGCTGGTAAATCCCGTCAGAAATCGAGGATTGTTAAACAATGGGAGAAGAATATCATGCGAAGCTGGATCTAATAATGAAAACCATGTGGAAGTGGATACCGATAACAACCAAATCGATAAATCATTGCCAAATCCATCCAGTATTTTAACCACCTTTGAAAATTTATTTGAAACCACGCAACCTTCAGAAGTGATCCCTGCACGACGAGTAAATATTGTTGATTCGGTTGAAGAACCTCCTAAAATATGCTCTGGCAATGCTAACGATGTTAAATCTAGTCAACTCGACAAAAATGAAAATGATACAACGCTAGGATTATCCACGAAACTGTTAAATACACATTTGCATGACAGGAAAAGTAACGAGGATGAAAGGGAAGATAAAGAAAATAAAACAGTACCTGCTGGTGCAATTGTTATTCCTAATGCGTTAGTTTTAACTGGAGGGGACAGAAGTAATAGTGGACTCATTTACAAGAAACAAAATGCAGCCACTCCGTACAGACAAGATGTAAAGAAAGTGTCCACTCCATTTTCAGCTATTAAAACTAAATTAAATGCACCGTCATCTACTCAAAAAATGAACAAACTAAAGCATAAGCCTCCTAGTAAGGATCCAAATTCTGATCGCCGTCAAGGGTCCCATACGGGGGGCAATAGTAATAATAGCAGCGGGAAAGGATGGAGATTCACTTCGGAACATGTAGAAAAGGAAGAATATCTAGTTTTAAAAAAATTGGGGGAAGGCGGGTGTGGTGTAGTCAGTTTGGTGAGTTATAAATCTCAAATATTTTGAGGGTAATTTGGCAGCACCATGATATATTGCAATACAATATACAATATGTTGATGCAATATATTGCGTAGTATTGTAACAACCCATTAAATGGGAATTTACTACTTGAATAAATAAATAAAATAAATAAATATAATTTTGATAATTTCACAGGTTATCTCTAAGGAAAGCAAACAGCTTTACGCCCTTAAAAAAATCAACCTTGCTGGGGTCACTGAAGTGAGTATTGATGAGTGTATTAATGAAGTAGAAATGCTGGTAGATCTAAAGGATTCGGAATTAGTAGTCAAGATTAATGGATGGTAAGTGTACATTAACGTGTAATTTTGTTGACTGATGTTGAATTTCAGTTTATTCATAATTATATTTTTTTGTGTATCATAGGGAATTCGACCGGATAGAGAAAAATATGAAAATTGTGATGGAATTTGGTACTTCTGATCTAAATCAATCACTGAAAAGTGAAAAACCCTCCTTACTTAAAGTTAAATTCATTGTTGAAAGGATGCTTAGAATTTTAAGTATGCTGCATTCAAAAGGTAGCAGTGCTCGACTGGATTAGATAGTATTTGTTATTTGTTGTCATTTTTTGTTAGTTTATTAATCGATCTTTTTATAGGAATTGTGCATGCTGATTTGAAGCCAGCTAACTTTATATGGGTGGGAGGCACTTTGAAACTAATCGACTTTGGAATCTCGTCTCGTGTTCAAACTGGGCATACAAGTATTACGATGGCTTCACCGAAAGGGACATTGAATTTTATAAGTCCGGAAATATTAGCTCCGGATATGTCAACTGGAAAATCAAAGGTACGTAAACATCTCCTGAGTGTCCTTTCCTTATAGTTAGTTGCATAGCTTGCGTGAACCGGTGCGACCTGTAGACCTGTTTTCTGGGGGTCGAGTGTTTAAAGTTTAAGTTGGAAATTATTTCCTGAACATTTTAACAATTTAAAAATTGTTTGTTCGCAGCTGAGTCCAAAGTCAGATATCTGGTCACTCGGATGCATTATTTTTTTGATGGTGTACGGCAGAACGCCTTTTGAAACTATTGCTCACCCAGTGGCTAAAATGAATGCAATCGTGACAGCTACAGTCCACTACCCTGAACTTCCGGTTGACTTTCAAAATTCAGGAATCCTTTCTTTGCTAAAAAGTTGTTTTGAAATGAATTATAAGCTGAGACCAGATGCCTCTGATTTACTTCAACACCCATTTTTGTGTAATTCATGAGATGCGGGGAATTCTATCTTTTAGCTTGTGTATAATATTAGCTAATTTGTCAATAATTTACAAAACGACAGGATTTGTTTGTTTATTTACAATAATTTGTTATGCTGTAAGCTTTTTATGTTTTGTAAAAATATTCTACAAAAAAAGAGTATAAATATAAGAGAACATTCTGTATATCCAGTTTGTACGTAATTTTTCAATCGTTAAAATAAACTCTAGAGTCGCTCTAACTCCAATTTTTATTAAAAATTGTGTAAAATAGACCAAAATGAAATAGGACAGAAAAAATAACATTCCCGAAATCAATATTTAGCATATCCCGTAAATTAATATTATGGTGACGGACTTTCTATCGCTCGCTGTAAAGTTTCCACTACTCTCTAGTCTAGAATTTAAACTGAAAATACATATCATGAATAAAACAGTGCACGTTTTATGCATATTTCTTTTTACTTACTCACAAAGTTTATTATGCCTTTTAAATCAAAGGGTACATTAGAAGTCATTTAACCTGTATATAATATGTTGGCAAAATAATATCAATACTCAAACGTTTATGATTACATAACAAAACAAATGAATATAATTCCTTTCTCAGTTTTGCTCCTATCCTAGTGACGGAGAATTTCTGAAAATCATGCTCCCTAATGGCACAAAACTATACTGGGCTCCACCAGGCCTATTTCCTCCACTTCCCACTATAGGGAGCCCTGCCCTGAAAGGATTGGGCAATGCATTCATCATACTACTGAAGAAACTTGAGCCTCCCGTATTGGACCCAAAGCTTGGCAATGTCGGTAATGCATTCAACATATTGTTGAAAAGGCCAGTGGCTCCCCCAGATCCTCCGGACCCATAAAATGGGAGACCGCCTAATAAACTCGGTGTTCTCTGAGTTGTTCCCTGTGATCCTGAAGAACCACTGCCTGACGGTGCTCTGAACAAACCGCCGCCACCATTATTTTGGTTTCCTGTGCCGTAAAATGGCAGCCCAACCATGTTTGCTACTGATGAGAGCATATTCATCACTAAAACCAAAGAAAGTAACAATATTTAGTGTTCAATCGAAAAATTCAATGTAACCCCCCCCCCCACCTCAAAGCATTGTTTACTGACTGCCAGAAGTAGTCCTAGCAGTCCTGAAAAAGTTGGTCTGCTGTTTTTCCTCCAACGGCTTGAATCTATCTTCTTGTACATCGACAGCACTACGTTTAACAAATTTCACTGTGATTGGAGAACTATGAACAATACTTAAACTAGTGAGCAGCATTAACGTGCTGAAAACTAATTTCATTTGAGTGGATGGCTTCATAATGCTGCATGAACTTACACAACTAATATTATGCGTGCTACAACTGTTTCGTCACCTCCACTGTCAACGGCTGGCTAGATCACAATATGAATTCTGCTCAACCTTTATAACTTTCAGTCTGGGTTACTTACCCTCAGGTGCTAATTGATTTATCAAATACGTAACATTTCCTTTTCCCAACGGAATTTCATATGCTAGATTGGACTGGTCAATAAGAACTTTATTCACTCAGACAGTAGTTTCAACTATAAGTCAGTTAAATAACTAACCGCATGCTGTCTTGCCATATTGAATTCTAATGTAAAGTCTCTTACTGCCCCATTGAAAAATACGATGTAGTATGCGTTCTTAATTCAAGGAAAAAATTATGTCTTTATTTCAATAATTAACAACAAACACTGTGTAAAAATCTGAACCGATTTAAAACTAACTATAACTAACCAACTAATTATCTTCTTCAGCTTCATCTTCTTCACTCGTCTTATAGTCATCCTCTTCAGAATCGATAGTAGTCGACTTGATCGTACTAGTTGCCGCATTCGCTTTGGCAATATTAGCATTGTTCGTATTATTGGCAGCTACCAGGGAGTTGACCAAATCATGAATACTAATACCAACTTGGTTATCTTTATTGTTCTTCACGTAGGCTACAGTCGGTTGCTTAGGGTCAGAGGAAACATTAGCACCCGCAGCTAAATTTTCTGCAGCATCATTGGGTAAATACAGGAGATAGGATGAGACTGAAGGTAAATCACTGGCTGGGTTGCTAGCATCGCTACTACTACTACTATTAGCTTTTGTGTCAGGTTTTGGGCCAGCAATGAGACTAGCATTGTCCTCATTGATTTCTACACCAGGTAGAGTATCGTTGGGATTCTCTTTAACTTCATATTGTTGCTGGACGAGAATGACGGGTCGCACTTTTTGGTCTGAAGATGCTAATACTGCGGGAGCGCCTTTTTTGGGTTTAGGGGTTGTAGTGGTGGGCACTTTGGGTAAGATGGCTGAAGCACCTTCTAATAAGCCGGACACGAATTTGTTGACCATTTCGTCATTGTCTACGGATTCGGAGACTACTCCTATAGGGAGCGCTAAGGATCCTTGCAGGAGTCCGGTGAGATTCCCGGTTAGAGTGGATGCAATGATTCGCACTACGTTTGATCCAATGACACTGGCGAGACTGGCTCCACTGAAGACTTCTTCGGAATCGTCCTCCTCTTGTCGACCTTTGCGGTTGCTTAAAACCTGAATGTTGTGGGGAAGCTTGAGACAATTGAGAGTTTATTTGTATTTGTTAGTCTAATTTACAGTTTCTTACGTTATCTGGGTCTTTGATAAGTTTTAGCAAGTCTTGTGTGAGAATGGACGAGACTCTTTCTACTGTTTGTTCCATATTTGCGTCATATGCATGTGCGGAGCAGCTCTGAAAAAAAGGAAGAGCGAATGTTTTACACAGGGATTGAGAGACAAGCCCTCCAGACTAATCTATGACTTACAAAGAGGAGAATTCCAAAGAAAGTTATTTTGCTCAAAAATGAAGCCATTTTGAATTAAAAAAATGAATCCCGGTGGATTATATGACACAAAGATGACTGTACTTAACGAGTAACTAACTCCAAAAGACGAGCAGTGCACACCGACTTTTCACTTATTTTATTGCACATGCACCTGCTGTGGTCATTAATATGGACATGTGCCCTCAATGTAAAAATCATGATCACAAATTTATTTGGCACCGTTTCCTAGATCATATAGAAGTAGAATCTCACCATGGGATAAATTAGTGCTGGGAATGAGCCGAGCGGGGCTCGAACTCGGCTCGATCGGCTCGGTTTAATCGATCCGAGCATTTCTCTTGCTCGCTCGATATCATTCGAGCGAGCAGGCATTCGAGCCGAGCAGAGTTGCTGCTCACTCGAGCATGAATCGAGCCGCTCGAAACATACAGCTGTGTTGAAACATTGTTCTGTGAATGCATATTATGTGACTCGTGAAACTTGCAATTTGTATAGCATTGAGTTTAAACTGCGAAAGTTTAAACCTTGTCATTGCCAGCTGCTACGCGAACTTTTCAACAAATGTATGTGAACAGCAGGCAATAAAAATTAATTGAAAAAATTTAAAAAATTAAAAAATGGAGAAAGTAAGTCACTGGCTGCCAGGAGACTCTCAATGTCCAAGGAAATGATAAAAATATGTATTTAAAGGTTGGCTAATGAGTAAGGGGCAAATTTTGACAAATCTTTATGCGACGGAATTGTTGAAAACTTTGTTGGTGAGTAAATTAAGGCACTTTTTCGTTCTTTAAATTAATGATTTTTTTCATTTTAATTTAATTGCGACTACAAAGTCACGTTATTTATAAGTTCATAATTAATCGAGCGGCTCGAGTCATGCTCGAGCATGTGCGATCCGATCCGAGCGCGTACGATGCTCGCTTAAAAATTTCGATCCGAGTTCGAGCGAGCCCCGATTTTTTCGAGCCGAACCGAGCAAGGCCATGCTCGGCTCAAACTCGCTCGTTCCCAGCACTAGGATAAATTAATCAACACTGGAACTTCGTCATAATAAAATTCACTTCGCTTGGTTTCATTTTATTCGTTGAGTTGAGCATACAGACACAGCATATTCCATATTCAATATTTATATGTCAACCAAAACAACTAACTCATGATCAAGTAGTAAATCTAATGATTTTCTACTTAACTAGTATAACACACTAAACCTATGGTCAACTATCAAAAACAGTTGGTTAGTTAGGTAGTTTGTCTTTTCTTTTGGTAAAAAATCACTGTTTAGTTAGTTAGTTAGTCCAGCAATTTGAACTCATCTTCATCCTCCTCAGTATTTGAAGGTTCAGATTCATTATCAGTTTCGGTTTTGGTAGCAGTAGCTTTCTCAGCAGTAGCTGCGCCAGCTGCTGGTTTCTTCGTGGTGGCTGCGGCTGCTTGTGGAACGCCAGCAATTGTTTCCCAAATTTTGTCAACTGTTTGTCGGGTACCCGTGGTTTGGGGGACAAACCCAAAAGATCCTTTCAAAATTGTTCCCAAGTTCCCAGTGGCAACTCCTTGGATGATAGTGGCCACATTTGCTCCAAAATTAGCAGGATTTAAACCTGCTGTAGAGCTTTCTTCTTCCCCCCCATCGTCATCATCGTCTCCGTCTTGTCTTCCTACTCGAGTTTGTTCCTATGTAGCATTTGCACGGTTGTTGTTGATTGGTTAAAAATACTGAATATTTTTAGTATCAGAGTAGACCAAAATGTACCTGAGTATTGTTTCGTTCATCTAGAGGAACTTGTTGTGATAAAATCAGTAATGTGTCTTTTTTAAAGTTTTCTGCAGCTGGATAGGCGGCTATTGTTGCCTTTAAAAGTTTGAAAATTATATCTTCACTATCTAAGAAATTATGAATATGTGGGGTATATTGAGAACGAGACATACCAATAGGGATAAAAGAGTGGATAAAGTTGTGACGTGCATTTTATATTGAGGATGACTTTTAGCAATAGATCGGGAATCAACTTATTAACTAACTGGAAGCATTATGACTTTTTCAACTATTATATACATGGTGCTCTATCGTGCGGCACGAATAATCAAAATTTTCCAGTCAGTTTGGCTTTCTATTATGCAATACAGAGAGAGAAAGTTTTCTTGATTTTGTGGACCGATTATGCGTTTCGGGAAATCGTGGTAATGGAGGAAATTAGAAAAGCAGGATTCATTAGACATGTGTACACATTTTTGCTTCACAGGTAGTAGGAGGCTAGCAGCAGTATGTCTGTCTGCTCCAGTTTATTGAGTAACATCGTATCGGAATATGCATGTATGCATGTGTAATTTAGGTCTGCGATTAATTATTCACTTTTCTCATAATTTATTTAGTAATGGGTAGCCGCAACGCACATTTGTTTCGTTAGCACCTACAGGTCACAGCTCCATTGACATACATGACATATCTCACAACTATCGAAAACCAATTTTGAAAAAATGAATAAAATCCCTACTTAGGAATTCCCTAATGCGTAAGCATAACTTCATAGTATTGATTTAATATTCTTTATAACCAGAAAAATACTCGTCATGCTGCGGGAATCCTGGCACCTAGGAAAAAAATAGTTTTTCCGACGAAACTATTTTTTCCCTGTTTATACAAAGAACAATCAATCTTTTCATATTGAAATATGGTACTAGTGCAGTAGAGTACGTATCGTATTTAGTTTCTAGTTTTAGTCATGACGAGAGTAAAAAATGATTCTGTCATCTAACAAATGGCACATAAAGTAGCACAGGGAGGGAGGGTATCCAATTTTGCATGCAGCGAAAGTGTGTAATGCACGCACAAAGTGCATGGTGAATATGACTGGGTGACAAAAAAAACTTTGCTGCTTAGCTTAGTTAGTACAGCTTGATCAAACTGGTGTTGATAAATAAATTGGAAAATGTATGCACTAGCACTTGCACGATACGAACTACAAATGAGTTTCAAAGGAGATTTTGTTGGTTGGTACATTTTGGCTCCCACTCCATGATTTTGTTTCCAAAACGAAATTGTTATTAAATTGCGCAGAGTTTTTCGTAGATATTTTGAAATCACCACATATTAGGCTAAAAACTTGAAAAATTATACTTCGCATAGTAAGGCTAAATATTCATTCAAAATGTTTAAACAGAGCCGTAGTGGTTGCGAACCACCCGTGTGTGGATGGAAATTCGTTCTTGTATGAGTTTCAGTTATACACCTGGATTCAAGATGTAATACATATTTTAGCATTTTTTACAACTTCCTACGAGCGTCAAGCATTGCAAATGCAACTGACTTACACCGGTAACGAACTAAAAGCTACAAAATAAAAGATGATCACAGATCTTAAGTTGCATAGTTAGATTGTTGGTGTAGGTTTAACGGTCCTACTTCCATTATATTTGCAATTGATACTACTCAACCTCCTTTAGTTTCTACTTGTCAAAAAGCTTGGTACATGTACATATTTTCTGGAGCGACACAAAAGCTATCACACAAAAAATGTGTCTCTTTTTCAAGTGTGCCATCCATTTAATTTATAACACGTACAATTTTCACGTGTAGTTCATTATATATAACTAGGTTGTTGTCTACCAATATTCCATCATCAATCACCTGAGACTGTTTGAATTCATGTTTGACTGCA
>Ga0210040_10004421_pt1 | contig 18378 bp, 13 predicted proteins | sample CryGeyCG12114_NA_FD_185462 | JGI IMG/M metagenome (GOLD analysis project Ga0210040, IMG submission 185462) | Groundwater microbial communities from aquifer - Crystal Geyser CG19_WC_8/21/14_NA (SPAdes) (version 2) | ecosystem: Environmental > Aquatic > Deep subsurface > Groundwater | place: USA...
TACCAAGAAATAAGCGTCAAGCGTGTTAATTACTGTCTAAAAAGCAAGTTCTTATTGCAAAGTAAACTCCATTTGTGATTCCAGGTAAAAAACATATTTTATACATCAAACAGAAATGAGAGAATTCAGTGATCCATATACATATCAAAACCACACGTCATCGATCCTGACAGAAATGTTCAATAAAGTTCAACAATCATAGTCAAACCCTTGAAACAACAGAAACTTACGTCACAAAAGGTTTATTCAGAGCAAACTACTGTATAAAGCACACGGCATTGTACACATCTTCAAGCATCTAGTGAGTGAAAAACACAAACCGATCAAATACAAAACCCTTTCTTCAGTGGAAGATAGCGTCATAACTTTGATGAATGTTCATGTACCCAATGTATTATGTATACCGGAATGAAATTCATATCGCTCAAACGACATAACAAAACGACCAAGATCAAACACATGCCACAGCCAAAACAAATTGCCATATAAATATCAAATATCAAAATAGCAGAAATATCGTGTTTTATTTACAACTAACCCAGAAAATTTCACATACAGAGTGGTAATGACATTGAAATGAGTGCATCACTTTTGCACTATAACTTATCTAGATAGAGGAGAGAGCAGCTAGAGCTGAAATTCAAATTGGCAAAGAATTATAACGCGGTCAAAGTATAAGTTTGTAGACGAATATTTTCCCCATATAAAACAAACGGATGCACATGTTTTCTACTAATACTATACCATAGAACTATGTATAACGAATAAGTTGGAATAAACAAGTGAGCAACTGACAACATTTCACTTCATATATATAGTCTTGGCATTTTTAGCTAGTATGTCAAATACACACAAATGCATATGACTCTCCCATGTTATCGCATGCTAGCTAATAATGCCAAGACTATACATACATCATAATTTTTTTCCCGGATCCTTAACTTTTTTTGCGACTACGTGTTGCTTTACCCATTCCTTTCAAACAATTCTTTATTTTTAACAATAACTGAAACTACGCAACCCTACGATTTTATACAGTCATTCTATTTGAACTTCAAGTCCCAAATGAGCAACTTACTCAGACTACAAATTGTGCATGACAGATGTAGCCTGCGGTAGACGATTGCATCTGCTGTGTTACAAATATACATTTTCAAGGTGGCGGTTTATATTGCATTATAGAAACATTTTACCTGCCACATAGAGGCGAAACCGTTGACTGATGCAATACAGGGATTTCGTATTACGCTTTTAGTGACGAATGCAACATTTAGTTTAGGTTAGACTTGCTGCATTTGAAAATTCCCTGTGAACAAAAATATTGGCTGCGGAGCTACACATAGGACTGTAAGTAAGTAAGCAAAAAAGAGGGTATTTCGTCGGAAAAAGTGAATGGAGAACGGAAACTATAAGCAGTTCCATTCCATTATTAGCTTAGTATGGAATGAACTTGAATTTACATTCTTCAGGTTTCATATTCAACAACTGAAATTACGCCAGACTACTGGGATTTCATATTGTTTGTGCAGCTTAAGCATCACGCAATAATACTAGTCAGTCTCGTAGGATCAAATCCTTAGTGTGACTAAATTGCGTCGCTCTTTACATCCCATTCTCCATGAATCCGTGAGACCTTAAAAGTTCATTCATTGCACTCACTAAAACATGTTCCGCCTGCCTGTCAACTAATATAGGAGCAAAACCTTCCCTACCTTTCATATTGAAGCAACTGGTCTCCACAATACCGTTTATACAAATTTTCATTCAAAAAAATAATCACAACAGAGAAAACTCTGAAAAATAAAAAACAAACGAATCCGGCTACGAACTGTGCAGTGTATAGCAATGCCCAAGTTCAAGCCAACCGTAATATATCAATATTGACAATAAAACGATATAACTATTGATTATAAACCTAATCGTATAATCACATATTCATAACAAACAACAAACAAATACGCAGTCTTCAAAACTATAAGCAAGCTTTTTGGTCGTTAGTTACAATACACTGTACAGTGATGCGCCAAAATCATGAAATCTAGACAAAATTCTACCTGACCCTATAAACATTCATGACTGTGAAAGCATAGATTCGCAGTTAAAATCCATCAACAAGACTGGAACAAAAAAAAACCAAAACAAACTAGCTAACTGACTAACCGAATATTCCTCCCGCATAAATATGACTAACTAACACACCAGATGATGTTTTAGTTATACCATACTTCTCAAACAAATATTTTCCCCGATGATGAAACCGAATTTCCAAGCTAACGCATATTATGTTTCTCTTGTATAAGATACATGGGATACATCTCCATTGTAAGCCACAGACTAAATCTTATATGCAAAGTGATATAAACTATTCATTTTGTGAGTACGATACGAACAAGAAGTTGCCCATGAGTAAAGTTAGCAAGCAACTAACACCCCATGCTAACTGCCAGCTAAACCACTACACTTACTATTTTCCTCGCTGTGACGACAACAAGCGTGCTCCCCTGCCACTGGGTACAAAAGCCGACTGGCTGGCACAAACAACAGCCAGTGGACAACTCAGGTCTTAGCAGACACAACCTTATTCTCACTCAGCCGAATAAGTCTTCGCACGAAAAAAGGGCCCAATATCAATTGAAGAAACGTATCCAGTAGCTAAGTTAGTTAGTGTGAATTACAACATCCTTGTTATAAAAACTGCGAAAAAGAAGGCAATCGTGTTCCTCTAGAGTCTTCTAGGACGCAAAACATAAAGAAAAGCGACCCTACCCTTGGGGTCTTAGTAGCAGAAAACGAGCATTTATCCCCTCAATCCATCACAATGAAAGAAACCTTGACTCACTTCCTGTCCAAAGGAGTCTCCGAATGGTTCGACCAAGATGGTCATCGAGTTTTTGTTCAGACTGTAAGAAGTGGTGACATTCTGGAGTTGAGGTCCACCAAATGTTCTCACTGGGGCATTGCCTACCGTGTGAAACAACCTCCAAGTCCGTCCAGGAATAAGAATAAGCCAGGTGGGTATACCCGTCCAATTTTGTTTATTGTTTTGAATTGTATATTTACAATAATTATTATCATCAAGTCAAAATGATACTAACAGCGTCATATTACGTATCATCTAACTAACTTTGACTGGAAGGCAACATCAAAGTGTCATATGTAAATTGGCTGGAATAAGCAGGAAACATGCTTGGATTGCAAAGTCAAGGTTTCAATACATCAAAAATGCATGACATAATACAGGTTTTAGTTGTCTGTACTTTATGTATTGCCCGCACTGGCTATTGGGTTCTTTGAAAAACCAGTGAGTTTGCCATTACTAGCTTACGATAATGATAAGTATTTGTATGACTGACAGACATAGGAAATTACTTGCTAGATTAGTCATTCAAGCGGTTAGTGCGATTAATTGCATGCATAAGGTGAAAAACTATATATCAGCATTCTGTCTGATGAGACAGTCATAGCAAAGTTTAACGATCCAAATCTGATTTGTCCCCTTGTTTCGTTTCTGTGCATGATGTCCTCAAATCACCATCTTTCGCGTTAAAAGCTCATTTTTGGCTCACGATTAGCAGAGGCAATCATCACCAAAATTCAATCATTCTTAGTGAGTCCAAACTCCAAACGCAAATCAATACCACTACGATGAACTATTACTGTATGCTAAAAGCCAATTCGATAGCTACTAACTAACCCATTATATACTCATAGTCAGTTAGTTTATATAGTAAAGTTAGACATGCAAGTAAAAACTCTCTCCTCAGTTGCAAAACAAGCACAGTAGGTCCAATCACTACTAAAATTTAGTTAGTAACACCATCATGCTCTGTTGCAAAAGGCTACTGACTTGTCTTTTAAAGTATATTTAATCAAAGAAAATCATCGTGTCATTCGTCTATCTTTATTGGCACTAAACGCTTCTTTTTATTGAAAAACTTGGAAATCAAGAAACAGGATGAAAGAATCTAACTAACTAACTAACAAGCTGCATAGATAGGTCAAAGTTGACGAGTTTAAATTTACATGGTATTCCACTCGACTAATAATAACCCGTGTCTACACATATACACCACACGGAACTGTTTAAAAAGCAAACATTAGGAGACAAACTGGCCCACAGATACAGCACATCTAGCAAACTTTGAGTCAGGAATCATTAGGAGGACATGCACTGAGCTCATTCACGATAGATCGGATACACGATCACGATGGTGTGTTTTCAGTATAGAGTGGGGGCTAAAAACTTTATTATTGCCAAAGTAGTAAGCACTGTAGTAACTAACAACTAAAACTTTTACGCACACAACTTTTAGTTAGCTCAGCATAAGAAACCCTTCTCACGTTCTGAGCCATGAGTACATAATATTTAGAAGAGTCTACCCCTCAACGGAAAATAGGGAGCCAGTTCTTTAACCCTAAAGTAGCAATTTCGGTTGGTACTCACTATAGTTATAGTTCAGTTCATACTGAGCAAAACAATGACATTCCCATGATAATTAGACAGCTAGTTTCAAATTCATTACGGAATCCATACAAACTAAGTAACTATCACAGTTAACTGTTGCAGTTGCAGAATTATTCATCCATTCTGTTTTTCTGCGCGTCATAGGAAACTATTTTGCATAAGGAAACAACAGGAATCTATGTATCAAAATGATCCAGCATAGGCTCACGTTTATAGCACCGTCATCAAATTATTATTAATTACATGAATCCGGAGAAATAAAATACAATAGAGTGGGAAAAACATGAAACCTAAGCAGTTTAGATTCAGTTGAGAGATCCATCATCTACTTAACACAAGCAGGAACTGAGTGCATGGGTTCACAAGTGGGACAAGCGCAAAAAAAAACTCTGTGCCAATAATAATCACCCCAAGCTTTAAAAATGCACGCATGGAACATGGAAAAAAACCTTCATCCTTAGTAGTTCAAAGTGCAAACGACAATTCGTGGCGCTTCTTTGTCTAACCTATCATAAAACTCGAGTAAAGTTACAAACTGCATTGCCTTTTACTACCTACCATACCGCCTACTCATTTTCATTAATGCTCCACATGGTTCGGTTTGCGCCTCAGACTGTACCAAGCCAAACAAAATATTTCAGACGGAAAATGTTGAAAAAAAATTATGAAACGGATTTCTATATATTAAACAGAAAAAATCGGTTCGATCGAGCTCAGTCGGTTTGGCTACTCCGACCAAACCGTTTAGGTTTTTGAAACCGAGACTTTTAGTTCAGTTTACGGTCTGTGACCGAGCCGTGTGGAGCTCTAATTTTCATCATGATAGACGTGGACGCACATATACATGCTTCTCTTTGATTTCTGCTAGGAAGACTAACCAAGCATACATAATAGTAATGGATGTTTCATGACGTCCGCCAATTACGCTCCCCAGCCCCAACACAAAAGAAGTTCATCCATGACAGAATTCTTGAATTTTATTTTCTTTTTGTCACTACAGCCAAACAGACTCCTGATGAAATTATGGTCTATCATTTGATCCACGCTTCCGTAAGTCGTGGTCAAGTTGGTCTTTTCACCCTGGAAGAATTCTGGCAACCACATTGCAGAGTCCGCATCAATAATACGACCAATGGCTCCAGTTTGTACAGTGCCTCAAAGGTCATGCCTAAATCTGACATAGTCCAGAATGCCAACAGTGTAAGTACATTTTTTACATACTGACTATTGACTATAAACGCTAAATATATTAGAGTGAAAGAAGGGCCAATAGACGCACATTTATTGCATTCTATTCCCACACCTGTAGCCAAGAAAATGAGAGAATGAGAACTCATGAGAACATTAATTAGACAAAATGACAGTTCTGAAAATACTGGCGGACTGGGAAACTATAAAGAATTCTTATACATAATTAAAAGACAGGCAACCGTCTTATTTTTTTCCCATTCCCAGCTCCAATCTAATCATAATATGTTTCTATTATATAAAATGAATGATAGACTAGAAAGAGCACACTCTCTTCCCACTATTGCATCTTTTTTTACGCACAGAGAACGAATACTACGTCTAGTATATCTATCTTTATGTCTGGCCTATATTTTTACAAAATTCTTTTTTTTTGTCTCTCCAGGCTCACATTTCCACGTCATTGAAATGGCAAACGTGTGCCGATTTCATGCGTTGGTGTTCTGAAATGGATCCTTCTGATGACCGCAGGAGCAATAATTCCAGCTTAAGCCAAAACAGCAGTGTTGCCAGCATGTCCTTAATGACTTAACAATGCGTTTAGATTTTGTGGACACTTTATAATGGACCAACTTCCTAATACAAACTATCGATATACGACTGTAAATATACGTTTGTACTATTGTACTGCTAGTTCGTAAAATAATTTTAAGAATGGAAAGCCAACTAACTTTATAAATATTAAAGTGCTGCCAATGCTGAATTCGACCATTCCAACCAAACTGTAATGTAAAGAGATAAGTAGTCTTTCTTATTTTACTACTGTGTCTACTTTTACTTAGGAATATGATAGACTATTATTGTATGATCATTTGAGACCAAATGATGCAAGTTTATGCTACTATGCTGTATTGTTGTTTAAAAATATTTACTATGAAGGTAAAGATACCCAGTTGAATTCAGTCTCGTCTTTCTAGTCCCCATTTTATTTATTACATTGTAGATGAAGCTGGTTCACCAATCTTATATTCCTTCAGCCTTGGGTTGTACTGAAATGCTGTGGTTTTTTTCGTACACTATATACGAACTTTGAATCTTTTATCTCTATTTATTCCTTCCCTTCTGAAATTTTTTCCCTGTCAAATGTATTAAATGGAATAAACAAGCAATAGAAAAAAGTAATCCTGATTTACAGTATACAGTGGTAGCCCAACTGACTCATTTCACTATTATAATATCTACTGCATGAATGTCTATAGGCGTCTATAGCAAGTTATGAAGGGAATCAGTGGGAAGTCTGGGGCTCTTTTCAATAAGGCGAATCAATGAACAAGCCCAATGAATTGTTACATGTTACAGAATGATCCTAACTGAATCTTTTAATGTGTTATGTGTACAATATTATTGTACGGAGAATTTTTTGCTTACTGGCATACACACTATATAACACGGACTCAATGACCCAGTAAATAACTCAAGCGCACGCTGTTTTATGAGAAAAATTCAATGGTTTCTCTGTACTGTTGTGCAACCATTACGAATCAAATTATAGATTAAATGACACAATAGCATAGATAATTTTCCTTCTGCGTAAAGTGGAGTAAATAACTTAATTAAGACTGTGTGTGACTAACAGATGAGTATTTAACAACTGAAGGGTGAGCCAAATGGATAATTTAAGTAGTGTTGTACGACTCAATGTGCAAATCTTGAACAATTTTCATGAGAGCAATAAAAAACATATAAAATTAAATCGAGTTCCGATAGATTTGAAAGTATTTTACGGGAGCATGAGATGAAAAAGTAATCAAAGTTGCAAATAATGATGATAAATTATTAAAAATATCATTTTCATTCATTATTCATCCTCATCTTGGTCATGGAATACACTTAACACTGTACATCGTTAAGGCGAGAGCATCGAACTAGAGGATCAAGTTTCAGCTTCACTGCAACTTACTTGCTACTTAAAGTTAATAAAAATGAAGTTTGTTTCCCTCCTTACTCTTATGACCATGAACTGCTAGCAGAATGGATGTTCAGACGCCTCGCCTGCAAGATGTACCTAAAAACGCCTAAAAAATGCATACTACAACGCATGACTAAAGTCACAAAAAGTGGATAAAACATCACCCAACGGGAAACCACTACAGTATCTTTTTTAAGTGCTCATTATCCTTGGAAATTGACAAAGAATGCATACTTGCTATGATAAAACTGGCGAACCTAATAGAACGTGTAAAGAAAGCCACAAATGTGTGGATAATGCAAGTATTCATTCATTTGCCATGTAAAATAAATTAATAGTAATGCATGTCACAATGTAACTATTTGCACAAATTTTCTGCTTCCAAACCGATTTAATGCATACTTAAATTTCATCCCGTGTACCGCTTGCAAAACTGAAGAATGATTTCGCTTTCGCAACCACGCATCCACTAAATACAGTTATCAGGATAACGAAACCACTTTAGGCTGATCTATTGTTAATTTATCTGCAGAACTGCAGCCGAGCTAATAAAAAGGCATATTAACTAACTAACTATCAACTATAAGTCACGTCAACCGCATTAAACTAACAAAACTAACTACGCAGTAACAGAAACAAAAATACGGAAGCAAGAGAAAACATTGAACACTACTAACCTCTCTGAGGAGACCAAACAGTACATCAGTGTTTAAAGACCTTTCATGAGCTTCGTCCATAATGACAGCACTGTAGTTGTCCAAATCAGGTTCACGTAAAGATTCTCGAAGCAGGATACCATCAGTCATGTATTTTATCACCGTTTTCTATTGGTAATCAAAGATACTATTATGAGCCAAGTTTTGCCAACAAACCATCAGAATGCATAATATAGTCATGCTAGTCATATGCTATTCATGCATAATGACAAAGCAGGCAGAAGCAGCACGAACTAGAATTTCATATTGAACTTTGTACAGTAATTTCACTCGAGTTGAGACTGTACTACTGTACCGTACATTGTACCATCCAAGTGATGAGGTCACACATTACGAGGATTAAGCATGGTGCTCAATCCTTACAAATCCCAATGTTATATGATTGCCTATGTAGGCTCACTTAGTTAACAGCTAAACTATGTAATTACACTATTCAGGTATCATGATTTATCATGTCCATGTTTCATCAAGTAACCTTGTAAAAACACATGCAACCTGCATGATAGACAAATATGCATAGGAGACACATAATTTGAAAACCACACGAGAGATGATAACAAAAAAAGTATTCTCGCTTCACAAACTCAAATAGTAGTCGACAGTAGTTATAAATAAATGGTTGACTGAGCAATTTAAATGTCCACTTATAATGTAAGCAAATATATTACCTCACTAGTGCAATCTTCAAATCGAATGGCATAGCCTACTTCTTGTCCCAAGTCCGTTTCCATCTCATCTGAAACACGTTTGGCTACAGACATGGCTGCCACACGACGTGGTTGAGTACATCCAATCATCCCATGCTTGGAGTAACCTGCATAATTACACAAAATAAGAATTCATTTTACCTCTTTATGCAGAATTTTTATTCCCAAAACCTGAATTTTTTTCATCAAATCATGCAATATAGGACTTCAAAGATTTCGTGGACAAATTACGATTACATAAGCAAATTATTTATAGCAGACTTAATTGGGGCTTCGGCTTTGTAATCAATGTTTCGCTTATAGAAGAGATTAAGCTTGGGTTATATATAACTTAAATTCTGCGAAAACGACACTTCAATTTAATCTAGTTTGAAGCGAATAAGCCATCATATGAATAAGTATTTTCATACCTTCCTCATGCAGATATTGAGTGAGCTGTGTGGTTTTTCCACTGCCAGTTTCCCCTACAATGACTACCACGTTGTTATCACGGACGACCCTAAGTAGCTGTCAAAGGAATAGAAAATGAGACATTAATTGCACTCTAGCGTGATGAAAATATTTCAGGCTTAATGTCAAGAAAATAAATGCCAAGTCAAAGCTTGTTTATTAGAGTCTTGCAGCCAAAATTATCTTGTTTGTTGCAGCTTTTGTTTTCGTCGTCAGATAATTTTTTTAACACACATCACACATCACACCTCACGTGATCAAAACATTCAATTTTAAATAAGATGACAGATAAATGCACTGACCTCCTGTCTGACAGCAAAAACAGGAAGATATTGTCTCTGTTGCATGTACGATTTTTTCATGGCAAAGTCACTGGTAGCAGCAGATGATTTCATGTGCTCTGCGAACTGCTGCCCTTTTTTGTAGTCAGTGTCTCCATCTTCTGTCACATTTTCATCCTGAAAACATAAAAAAATATGTTCAGCATTTTAAATCAATCACCAATCACTTTATAAATTATTCCTTTCAGTTACCTTTTCTTCTTTCTTTTCTAAACCTAAAATATTTCCCATTTTAGTTCCAGCAAGCTCCCAATGTTTTTTCTGAGCCTTTTTCTTCTCTTTCTGCTCTCTATATGTTCTCACAAGCAAGCTTCCTTTTCTGGCCGCCAAAGCCATGTCAGATGTTGAATCCTATTTACAAATCAATCAACAAACATAGAGACCCTCCACAAATCACAAAAACAAAACTATTAAAAAATAAAAGCAAACAGTAGACGGGAATAGAAAATTATAAGACTTACTCTAACAGGAACAACCGGTTCAAACTGCTTGGTGAACACAATTCGTCCATCCAAAAATGGAGGCACAATATGATGCACCAATAGATGCACTCTAGCTTCATTCACTTCTTCAAAATCATCATCATGTTCTAAACTCAAGACGACACCGCTAGTAAGCATCCGATTTCTCTCCCACAAATCGTTATCTTTGTTAATCTGCCTCTGTTGAGCAGACATCCTTTGTTTTTTCCGTTGAGCCAATTGATCCTCTTTCTTTTTCGTATATTCATCTGACACACTAGAAAATGGATTGTGAGCATCATCATATCCCTCGTCAATGGAGTACCACTCTCGATCCAATCTTTTTTGCTCATCCTCCCATTCCTCCCTATCTACTTGAACTTCTCCTTCTCTTTCCGTACCCATTTCTTCCTTTACAAATCCTGGAGTTTCAATTGTCCTGGAGCTACCAGGTAGTCGAACCCACGGATTGAATTTATGACTTGGTGTCGGCAAAGGAGTTTCATCTTCCCGTTTTCCGTCACCGGTCCTCGGAGTAGGGTAATCCCATTGTGAGGAACGTTTTGATAGCATTCCGGCATCGTCATCATCCCATGAATCTAGTCGAGGTGTGTTGGCCATGCTGAGGGCAGGGGTAAGAGGTTCATCTTTGAATCGAATACTACCATCGGATCGTCTGGATGAGCCATAGTTGCTTCGCCTATAGCTATCACCACGGTGCCGGTCAGACCTTTCGGAATCACGGTCTCTGTCCCGGGCATGTCGTTGATCACGATGTCTTTTGCGATGCTCATCATAACCCCTACGACGATCACGATTATCGTATGATGGACTTTGATCTTCCTCATTATATCGGGAATGTCTGGGATCTTTATCTTTCGATGATACATAGTTGACTCTTCGCGACTTTCGTTCTCGCTCCTTAATCGCATTACGAGCTGTAGAATTCACACCGCCACCGCTTGATGGGGTTTCGTCTCCTTGTTCACGATAATGACGTTTACGTTCATCGTGATGGGATGAGTGAAGTTTGAAACTCGAGTAATTGCCATCTCGTTGTGGAGTTAAATGAGCTTTCTTCGATTCCAGCTCTAATTTCTCCTTTTGCTCTTTCCTTTTCAACTCTACGCAATAGCAAAAATGTTTTACTTAAAGTTACGTAGCTAAAACCAAAAGAATACAGCTTCAAAAAAAAACTAAAGCTAAGTTAAATGCGTTAAATATATTCACCAGCTAGTCGATCCAATCCTAACAGGGATTTCTTAGGCAAATCGGGCTTCTTAAATTGATGCTCGGCGGTGGATTTCTTTTTTATTACCAATCCTCCAACTTGATTATCGGCAGAAAGTCCTTCTAGACGATGAACCGTTGAATCTTCTTCAGCCTCTTGCTCGATTTCTAAATCCATCTCTAATGTATCAACTACTCAACTACTATAAGAATAATAAACCGTTATTAATTATCAAATATTTAATACAACAGCAAAAAAAATCACAACAAATTACTTCTTAAACATTTCTAATATACGTTCACGGATAATACAAACCAACCAGTTTGGCGGGCTACCAATTCAATGGCTTAAGGAATCATGCAAAATTCTTCAGACGCCAAAAAAATATGTCCGCCATGTATTATACTTTTCTAAAACATCAATGATTCGACTGTACTATCAATATAATTTTTTAGTGGAGTGGATAAAATTTTGGATGGGTTTGGAATAAATAATGAGAAAACACATCCAAAGATAACGCTGGAACATTTCTTTATTTTTCATCGGCATTAACCTAAAAGTATTCTGCACAGATATCACACGCTTATAAATATTTAAATATATATAGGATACAGTTCTAAATAGCTGCAAACGTGTCAACAATCGATCGGTCACAAAAAAATTTGCATTGAGTCTACATCATTATTTTCGTCTGATTGGTTAACTATTTGTAGAGCATTTTAATCAAAGAATACGAATACACACAATAAGATAGATGAATTATTATTGATTGCAATATGCTTATAGTTTAAGCTATAATATCAAATAAATCTTTAAATTTTCTTTCAAGCGCTTTTATGCAGTAATGGTACAACTAAAATAAACATTAAACTTCTGATGATTCAAGTATAATTTATTAAAAATTGATGAAATTATTTTAAATGTAGTTCAAGGATTTTAAATTTCTCAACCTAAATTATTTTGTCTATCTGTGAGTGTGAATCAAACGACAGTTTTTTAGCCTGTACTGCTCACGTGCTTTTTGTTTGCACGAAAATTCTTTGTTGATATTTATACTGCGAAAATTTCACGAAAATATATACTGTTCAGCTTTTTCTATATTTTGAAAGCGTGACAGATACGTGTGGTGAGTAAGTAACAGTATGAGAAGTAAAGAAGTCATCTTCCGTCAAATCACCCTAATTAGAAACTAAAAACTTACCTAGTATTCATATTTTGCCTAAAACTTGAGAACGTGTACAATCACGCTCAATATGTGATAGACCTTCATAACGGCATTGCAACGAATAAATATATTTTCGAGAGCAAAATGAGATTTTGTACTATTTTACGGATTCGAATCATTTGATTCAATATTTATAAGCTTATAGATATGCTTAAAATCAACCTATCGATTAATGCGATCATAAAGTTACTTATTCAGACAATATATTATACATAACTAACAAAACTCATTTCTCTTTATGGAATGCAAAGCATGTCATCAACCCTGAGAATGCTGTACATTATTAAACAACCAAAGAAAACTTTAAGTCTATTGTTATTTTCCAAAGTTTAAAAAAAGCCGCATAATTTACTAACTAACACGTATCAATTGAGTACACCTAATATCTCAACAACTTGCTTTTAAATGTTTGACGAGTTTGCTTTTAACGAGTCAAATAAACTATAAATTATAAGGCTATAAGACAACACAACATTAGACGGTAATTATACAACGATCAAAATTCAAATCCAATATCCGCAGTGAAAAGAATATAAAAAACATATGAGAACAGATCAGTCAACATTATCTTGAAATATAAGACGAACATAGCCTAATTTTCCTTCTAAAGGTGTGGCACAAAATGGGCATTCCGCTTGCAATCCTTTGGTTCCGTGGGGAATGGGCATATTTGCCCAGTACCTGTGAGTAACAAAAAAAACTCAATCAACAGCCATCACAATTGCACTTACATTTGAGCAAACATTGGGTGCCTCATCAATAATTCAATTACACGCCAGGTCGTCCCCTTCAAATTCACAAACGCAGCAGGGATTTATAATAATACACAAACCCCAATTATTACTGCATGAATTCACACTTTGAGATACACCAGTAGAATTATTTTATCCATTGATTGTTGAACTTCAATCAATAATCAAACGCTTATTAATAATGCACTATAGCAAATCCCAAGGCCTGAAATGCTACTCATATTCATACAACCCAATCGCTTTGATCAGTTAGTTTCAATACAGCCTAAATCATAATGATTTATTCAACTTACATTGCCGTTTGTGCAGACATCATATGTCCACAAGGAACGAATGCATAAGTTAAAGGTGCACAGTCACAATAAGTAGATGATTCATAGGACATTGTGAGGGCTACAAAAGGACCTGATGTTAAGCACATGGGACAAGTTCGCTCCTTGGAGTCACCTTTTTTCGCACCCCATTCATGAAGTCCTTGTACGTGGCCACAACTGAAAGCAAAATCCACCGCATAAATTAACTCCGATTACCCAAAAAAAAACACGAAAAATCTCAAATCTTCCTTACCGAAGGTACACATAAGGCTCTCTTTCCAAAGAATTAGTCTTTCTGCCTACAACAAGTGTATTTAATCCAACAGGACATTGCGGTCTCGCCTCATTTACAAGGTCTAGCATACGATCTAAGTCTCTTTTCGTCTAAATAAAAAATCCACACCATTAGCAAGTCCATAATCATGACAGTGCTAATAAATTACTCCCCAATACAATGGGCAACTATCAAACATTTTTTCACATTCTCACCGGCGATTTTTCTAATCCTTCCGCCGATCTCCACAGGAGTGTCACTCCGCACAGATCAATCATGGACCCATCTTCCAAAACATTCGACTCGATCTCAATTTTTTTACCCTTCTGGGGGGCTGAGCGCGATTCACGCATCGTGTAAAGGCCACCATTCACACTTACTTCTCTCCATGGAAGTGGTTTCGCATTCCCACCAACAAAGGATCCTTTCACGTGCAGCAACAAGACTCCATTTGTAGTGAGGCCGTCAATCACTGAAGACTCTTCCCATTTTGTCGCTTTTTCCTGCAAACAATCAAATCATCCGTGATAAAATACGTCCTTCATTTTTCAAAGACGCTCACTAGCAATAAAATTCAATCATCGATTTACTAACTCCCACGTAGATAATGAAAACATGAATTTGCCAATGCAAAAAATATAACTAATTGAAAGAACAAAAAAAAATTATCCCACGAAGAATACTAAGGCTGTCTGGTCTAAAGGAACTTTTAAGGATGAAAGAGCTAAATTTTACACTTCACTAGAGAAATGAGCCAACAACATTTTTCATAGAAAATCCAACAGCCAACTACAAAAAAAACATATTTTCCGTTCAACAAACTATCTCAAACAACTCATTCAGCTTTCAATAAACTTTAAAAGGTCAAATTTCTAGCTAGCATCTAAACATAAGCACTTGGCTACACATTTATAACTGAAATAAAGTTTCCATGATTGATAAGACCAAAATTGCCTTTAAAAGTTCAGTAAACAATATCCCCCTTCAGACCATGTGGATTTTAATAGTTATACTGAATCCAACAACATTTCAAACTTTCATATTTTCAACCACTTTGAATTCCAAATGGTAAAATATTTATGCAAGCAGAACTATACGTCCTTGCCAATAAAAATGCAAATTGTGATTTGTGAACAACTTACACAGAAACTCACTTTCTCTTTTTTGGGTTTTGTATAGCAAACTAATTTAATTTCAGCAAAAAAAATTTCCGACTAAACTATTAGCCGATCACCAAATTGATTCACACGCTGTAGACAAAATAAACACCGTTTTCCAAGTACGCCAATGTATCCTACAAGACATATAATAAATTGAAGAAAGTCTTAGAGCCCAGTCAGCTTTCCATACAATCAAATTTGATAGACACTTCCATGTCTCTCGGCATCACTTTCACCAATATAAATACCCTGCCGACTCACTCACTGAATAAAATTGGGACAGACAAAAGACTTTCATCATACATATTTTTCACACTTGAGATCTACAGCAAATAAGAAAATTCTCTGCCTGGGCACAATCTTTCAAGGTCCTATCCACCTTTGCCGCTCTGTATAAAAAGACGCCTCAACAACTTACTCACTCACTATTGTAACCAAATCTTTAAAAAAAATCTACAACCACTATAAGTGCCTTTAAAAATCCATAGAAAACTTTTTCTACCTTCCTTCTAAATAAACCTAACGCATGTAGACGACATGTGACAAGGGATCCCGTTGTTAGGCAAACATCCGCATTCAGAGCTTCAAAAACTTTACTTTTCCCGACAATAAATTGGCTGGTGCCAATTTTACTACACAGCTAGATTTATGGCATACTAAACTAGACTCCGATTTTAGTTTTTTCAAACTTTATAACTACCCACAATAATGTTCCATGCAAAAAGTCAATAAACTAAGCTTGTACTACCATTTGCTTAACCCCTGCAGTTTACGTAACGTACTGCCTGAACCATCCTCTATGCTGTTTGCCTATTTCAAGCCTCATTAGTTATTTTATTATTATTACCAACAACCAAGGCCTGGAACGAAATACTTGATCTTTTCTCCAGATGGTTATTATTATCAGTCAAGAAAGTAAAACATGTTGTTCATGGATGGAGCTTATAGTTAGTTAAGCCAGACATATTTTTCTTTCCTACGACCGACTGCAACAGAGCTGCAACATTCAAGGATCATTTGTGGATCGATATCCTCATTTTGCAGTAGACCTTTATTATATATATATATGATCTACGTTTTCAACTATAGAGCGAAAAAAAATTCCGAGTGAGACAGTAAGCGATATATCATGGGGAGAACTTCTCTCTGTGTGAAATTCCATGGATTTTTGAGAAGGAGCAGAAAACAACGGCTGGTTCACTTACGTTTCTTTCAGTTTCCGATGAAAATGCTCTTTGACGCAATAAATTCAAGATAAAAACGTGCTAACAAGAACTGGAATTTTTTATATTTCGTAATGAGATCATGTAGCGGCTCACTTATTCACTTCTCTTTCTGTCGCTTTCTCCATAGTCTTATTTTTTCATAAAGCCCACTTTTTATATAGCTCGTTATATAACTTTTAGTTATACAATGTGATACAATTCATTGAAGATTTTGCAGTAAAAATCAATAAAATGTTCCAAAAATACCTACATATTGCATGCACTAGAGAACATTTTTTTTTCATACTAAACTTTTAGCTGAATTTTTCTATTCATTGTTATTTATAATACAATCAAAATATAATCTTCGTTTAATTCGCAAAGTGCTACAGCTAACAACATACCATTCAAAATCCAAATGCAACACAAATCTGATTTTATCTTTTCTCATAACAAACCATAATATTTGCTGGTAATGCATTTTGAAACAACCTTGATGTGCATTGCAGCACACAATTTTTAGATTGCCAAAATGATAGACTGATGACAGGGCCTGATAAAATGTTCAAGATTATAGTTTCAACAGTTTCAAGACTTAAACTCTGATTTTACAGTTTTAGGGAGCAAAAAGTTTCAAATTTTTTAACATAGGGTGCTGCTGATATGTTTTTGTCTGAAGATGGCTGTAAGAATCTTTTACACACAAAAGCTAATTATTAAAATCTTCTAACAGAAATTACATGTGGAGTTGGAATTTTAGTGCTTAGTACGTAATAATGTATCTTTTATAACTATTCACGACTAAAAGTAGATTAAAAAAATCAATGATAAATTTTCTATAGGAATCCAAAATATTAACTGATATGCACATTGAAGCGTTTGAAAAAAACGATTCTCAGTAAAAAAAATCAAGAATATAGATTTTACAAATATCTTTTGGGAAACAACAATGAGAAATTTCAAAATGGGTTCAAAATATAGACTTGTAGCTAGCTCACTTTCTTAAGCATGGTCAGAAACCATACAGCCGTCAACCGATATACCATGCAGGGACGGTTAAAGTAACACTCTAATATTAACATGTAGAAGAGTTGTTTTCAGAGATTTTTAGTTTAATAGTGAAAATTTTAGTAGAATTGAGTCTTCAATTTATGAGAGACAATGCCAAAAAAAATCATGAATCAGCGGCTCGGTTTACTGTCGGTTCGGTCTAAAGAATCAATTATGATCACAAAAAATTGCATAGAAATTATTCCCAAAGATAGCAAGAACCCTACGATTACACTGTACAGTGACATACAAAAGCATATTTTATGCAAAAACTTATTTGCATTGGTAATGTACGTACCAATGAAGAAAAAGCATATTCAGCATTATGATTTGACTAAACTATCACCACACCCTAACCCTCTTTGTAATACCATACAATGGTTATTTATTTCCACGCGAATGAACTGCCAAAAAACGTGATGAAATTAAATATTATGAAAGTAACCATGAATCCGCATTCACACACTATAGCCTAGAACACCTACATAATGCCGGAAGAAGGGGTACAACATACAACTCACTCAATACGAACATTTTATGCTCATTAAAATGTCCAATACATTTTAGGCACAAAAAATTTGCCCTTTGCAAACAAACCTTGCAAACATACACCTCTACAATCTTAAACCCTAGTGCAAAAATTGTACCTTATACTTAATTCAAAACTAACAGCCCAAAGCTATTATATAGAGATACTGGCACAATTCTATCATTGCATGCTCACTATACACTACCCACATTATTATTCATGCTGACAAAACATTTTAATACATCCAGTGAATGACAGTCAAATTAATTTACCTTCCCATAATAATCATAACCCACCAGTTGTAGTAGCATGCAATTTCCTATTGGGCAACTATTACATTC
>Ga0210040_10004422_pt1 | contig 18375 bp, 9 predicted proteins | sample CryGeyCG12114_NA_FD_185462 | JGI IMG/M metagenome (GOLD analysis project Ga0210040, IMG submission 185462) | Groundwater microbial communities from aquifer - Crystal Geyser CG19_WC_8/21/14_NA (SPAdes) (version 2) | ecosystem: Environmental > Aquatic > Deep subsurface > Groundwater | place: USA...
GGTGAACTAATATTTTTTGGGGTTCATGTTAGTTGGACTTCTCAAGCTTTATTCAAAATATAATACAATGAACAACTCCGCCACCCAACGGTACCTCGTTGTAAGTAAATAACTGGATCAATCAATTTTTCCTTTATACAAATTTTATCTTGATTTTGAGCTGCAACAATTTCTGTCTAATTCACAAAGAAAAACAAACAACTTTGTTTCATAAACTCGTATGTCTTTGGAGTCCAGTGTAAAAGTTAAAAGTTATACTAATTCTAGATACTGCAACTGTAGCTGGATGGGGTCTCATGAGATTCCAAGGAGATCCACCCGACGTATTGCAAAAAGTAGAAGTTCCACTTGTTTCTGATGAAGATTGCATTGAAGCATATGATACTGACATTATAGAAGATGTCATGTTGTGTGCAGGCTCAGGTAAGTTGTTCCAAAGTCCTGCTACATGCATGATTTACGCTATCAGAAACTTTTAGCCCAAATGATAATAATTATTATTCACGGCTAACATTTCAGAGGGACTTGACAGCTGTACAGGAGACTCTGGTAAGTCAAAAGAAAAACAAAATGTTTGTTTGCTTTCCACGTGGAAGGGTGGCTTAAAATGCCACTCTTTATGCAGCCTTCAAATGAAATGAGACAAAAAGAGAAAGCATTTAAACATTCATTCTGTTTGGGTCTCTCTGAAGACTAGAAAACACTCATTATGATGACTAAATATTTTAAAACAGATAGAACAATGCTACTTTTGTTCTAGGTGGACCTCTTATTTGTTCATATGGAGCTATGAACTACATTTGCGGTATTGTATCATTTGGGATAGGCTGTGGCCATCCAGACTATCCTGGAGTGTATACAGAAGTCCAATATTTTCAACCATGGGTAACTGAGACCATTGAAGAGGAAAATTGTTTGTTTTCCTCTGAGTGAATTTAGTAATGGCTTCAGTATCACATGCAAATTAATGCAAACATTTGTTCGATATTTCTACCCTATCATGTAAGACGCTAGATACGATTTAAAAAAGATTTTGATGTTTTAAATGAATGGCTGACGCAAGTCATATGAAATATCAATAAAATTCGTAATAAATAACGAAGCATTAAAAATATATCTTCTTCATTATTTTGTATATCGGGCTTAGACCACGACACATTTATTAATTTCATCAATTAAGCTCTGTTTGACAAAGTATTTTTCATTCGCAAGCCTAGAATCAGGATTTAATCGGACGAATTCCAATACTTGACTAATAGCTGTAGCTATGAATTTTTGACTGGGAAAGAATTCCATTGGACAGGAACCTACATTGTTCAACATGGAGTCAAAAAACCCTTTGAAATTATCTTGAACATCTGCATTAAAATCTGAATCCCTTTGTTCATGAGTGGAATATACTACAACTTCATTTCCATGCACCAAATTTCTCTTGAGTCGTCTCTTGATTGTTTTGCGCTTTTGGGCAGGCTTAGTGGCAACAAACACATTTTCTGGTTTACGGTGCTCCTGTAAATGAGTCATACACGCGACTAGTCTCCGATAGTTTTCAAAGTATTGAGGATGCATCTGTGCTTGACTCTCAGCTGTAGCTAATGCAGAGATAACGAACGTTTTCAAAGACTTGATAGTCTTTTGATTGAGATTTGGACACTTGAGCAAAGAGATTTCAAAGAGCAGGTCTGAGAGCATCCATAGCTCGTATGAGGACAACGTTTTCTCTATGGAATTATTAAAGTTTCTCAATTTAACTCAAGCCCCTCTCTTTATGGAAGAAATCATCTAAATGGCTTTACTTTCTCCCTTACCTTTAATTACAGACCCATGAGTTGGCTCAAAATTGATTGCTATGATTACAAAACTAAGAACTGTGAAAACTCCTATTAGGCCTGATGGACTCATTTTAAATGGAAATTTTGAGCACTCCAAACTACTCACAGAAGCAGCTGTTGATGGCAATTTCGGTGGTACTTGGAGACTCTCGATTTACTTATAATATAAATAAGGTAAATTTTATTTTATTATGAAAAGTGAATTATGGCCACTGCGTTGCCATTGTCAAGGCGCAATGAAGGTCAATTGCAATAGTGTAGTGACAATGAAAGTATTCATTGCTACATACTAGCCGTAAACTTTATTTCATCCAGTACTAATATCAATCATTGTGTATGCAGTGCATCAATTCATTTACAAACTAAACCCTGTCTTTTTAGAGCAAAGCCCGAATTTTTATAATACCTTTCTTTCAAAATTTTTTTATAAAATTTCAAACCACGTTGGAAATATTGCCAACTTATCTGTACTACTCACCATTCTCTGCATTTACAAATACGACATTAATACCCTAATTGCAGCAAATAAGGCTCATCAGGTCATAAAAGTGGCGCGACTGGGACCATTTTTATGTCCACTCAACCACATAATGGCACATTAACCTTAATAGCGAGTGGTGCCGTATAGGCGCAAAATCGAAAGCTTGGGCTAGTATAAGTATGAATAATCAAAGGCAACTTTCGTTTCAGCCAAACGATTATTGTCACTTCATTATAATAACAATCTTAGACATTCATTGAATGGACTAAATCATATTCGGTATGTTAGTTATCCAAAATCCCATTACTAACCTACCTATAACTATGTAACTAACTATACCATCCCCTCTAAAAACCAATCCCGCATTATGATGATCAAAACTAACTAACTAACGATATACTCAATACCCGTCACTCGACATATCCTCTTCATGACTGTCAACTCTCATTGCACAAACTGTCAACTGGCGATGAACACGTTTTTCTAAAAACTTGAGCTTCTGTATCTCCCTCCCACTAGCCTGGGAATTAGTAGGGAAAACCAGTGCTCGCATTTCGTTCCCCACTTGGTTCATAAATAAGTAACTAGGTCTGTATCGAGCGGGGCAACTTGCGCGTACCAAGTCGGACATACTATTAATCATTTTCATAAAGTGCCTACTGGACATTATGTTCTCCCTGTCACTTGTTCCAAAGTAATGTTCTCGTTCATGTCTCATCCTCTGGTCTCGTGAGACAAAGGGAGTAAATCTTTTTGACGACCTCCGGAAATCGCTACTGCCCCGTCTGTTATAAAAGTCATTACTATTTTCGTGATCATGAACCCTTCCAACATTTCGGTCACGGTAATTGCTCTCCTGTTGAAAATACGGAACATCATAATTGATCATGGAATGTGGCCCGTAGTCACGACTAGGCTCCTCCTCTCCATTATTATTATACGAGGAGTAATATGAGTCAGTAGTAGTGTCATCTTGGATAATTGCTCCACGTTTCCGTCGACCCATGAATCTAAATACTCCCATAGTTTTGTCAAAAATGTTGGAGAAGAAATCTGCCACCCCTGAAAACACAGATGGAGAGCTCTCATTACCATTTTCATGGTCTGTTGAACTGTCTCCTTCTCTCTCTATTATCACCACAGTAGTAGCACTGTTATGATTGTCTTTTTTCACTTCTGTTGGCTCCACTGGGTTGAAACTTTTGCCAATCCCAATTTCATGCGATTCTTCCAATTCTTGAGAGATCAAAAGGTTGGAAGAAATGTTAAAAATTTCTTCATAAAATATCTTGACATTGCTATTTTTTGTTTCTTTATTGTGATTGCCAGTAGTAGTAGCATTAGTGGCAGTGACAGGAACATTGTGATGGTTGTCAGTGTTTGAGGCTGCAGGGGAATCAAGTGGCGCATTTTCATTTACCAAGAGAAAAACAGTCGGGGAACTAATCATGGGAACAGATGTGGTGGAACTAATAGCATCTTTAGTAGCAGTAGAAAAAGGAGTGCTACTTAGTTTCCGTCTTGATGCATGAGAGTGTTGTTGCTCATCTGACGTTTTCAAAAAATGAAGACAATCTCCGAGCAATGAGAGCTCATGTCTGTACATAAGGTTTCCAGCGGGATGCTGAAGAGCATGCGAAATCTGTAAACTAATGTATCGTTGCAAGTCACGAAGATGAGCGGTATTTATGGACGAGCATTTCAGGCTTGTGATTTCAAACAGAACATTGTTTATCATATGAAGCTCCCAAGATGAGAAGAATATGGGAGGCTGGGATCCCCATGTGTTGTGGACAGGGTTGGCTCCTGTTTCATAAAGTTTTAGTTAGGTTATCATTCAGAAATAAAGTTATTAAAAATAGTATGAAAGACTTTCTGTTTCTTTTTAATACCGTATGGTATACGCGCGTATTGATATTCTGGATGATGACTTGATCTCTCCCCATGATGTCGTCGTCCGTATGATACAGTTTTGTGGAGAAAAATAAATGAGAAGATTAGAATGAGATGAAAATTCATAGTTCAAGCATAAACTGAAACAAGAATGAATCAGAGGGGATTTGGAGCAAAAGAAATAATAACAAAAGTAGGAATATTTCTTGTGGATTTTTCAATCCAAGAAATGGAAACAAAAGAGGTTGAAAGTTGAAAACAAAACAATAGAGTTTACAGATTAGAAAGTTGTTGTAAATATGGTCCAGTGACTCATGAGTCAAACATGTATTGTTTAGTTGCCTGCGCCACTGTTCCCAGATCTAATTAAATGGTTGTAATGGTGTGCTAGACAATGCTTGTTGAACAAATAATCCTTGCTTTATAAAAACTTGCATAATAGGTTCAACCAAATGTTTCAGCTGTTTGAACAATAGAAATGAGTTCTTTAAAACAACAGCAAAACTATCATTCAAATCATTTAAAGAATATTTACTCAACATTCAACTAATTGGGCAATAAATACTTGTAAAACTACATAATCTGGTTAAAATAAAGATTTAAAACTACTGACAATATGCTTAAAATAGTGCTAAATCGCTAAATTAATCGTTTACATATCCATATAAAACCATTGTTTTTATAGCACCATGAGAAACAATATGCTTGCAATACAACTTCACCTAATCTGCTTTTATTTTCATGCATATGGGCATTTGCTGTCAATTTCCATAAAAACTTGAAACGACGACCACGACAGTAATCCCAAGTATGGCTTTACAGTGCTCACTTTTAACACCTAAAAAAGTGAGTCAATAAAAGAGAATATGGAAGTAAATATGTATGTAAGTAGTATTACTTTGTACAGAAAAAAAAATCATATTTCTCTTCCGTTTGTATTCATAGTGGTACATACACTTGCACACACCTCTCAAAGGAGTTGAGTGGAGCATGAATAGAAGGGATAAGCATGTAAGGTCCATTTTCTATCCTATCTGCGTGCCCCTATGTATGAGAAAGGACGAAGGATACAGGAGCACACGATGCTTTCACTTTCTTTCTTACTTACTTAGTTTTCAATACAGTGGCAGACACACACACACAGTGCGATAAATAGTACAAAAGCTGGTAAAAGGGAACCATCATATATGTGGTGGATGCAGTTGTGCGGTAGCATTGGTACGCTTCAGAGCAAGTAAAAGAAAAGTGGACGTGAGTGAGTAAAAGAAAAATTTGTACACTTTTATCTCCCCGTCTTGTTCACAGTGGTGTAATAATAGTCAAGTCCCTAGCTTACCTGTCTGACTTTTTTTGTATTATTTGGTTTCCATTACAAACTGAAAAGGAAGAACTCAAGAATAATTTATTGATGTGAACTCGAAAAAAATTATGCTCATTTTCTCAAAGTGTAAATATTAATGGTGGAAATCTTGTTTTATTCCATGGTGGGAAAAGTTTGACGTAGCGGTTTGGTTACACAAGGCTGGTCAAACAAAAGGTAAGAATATAAATTTTGACCCCATTCTTCACATTTCTTTCCTGGGAGTTTGAAAAAATTTATAGGAATGTTAAATTGTAACTTATTCCCAAAACTTTAAGCTACCAGGGAAGCATGATGTTATATTCGTTTTATAAACATTTCTTACATAACGCGCCAATTAGCAATGCAAATTGTAAGGTATCTTAATTTGCCCTGAGAACTGAGTAAACAGACTCGCTATTTATTTAGCAATGGGTCGATCGAATATACAGAACTACTGGAATTACTGTATTTCAAATTGCCCTATTTGGTCACGCACGGTTTTACCCTGTTTTGTAAGACAGTGCCATTTCGCGTAGAAATTAAAGCTGACTCGATATGTTTTTAAATGTATGAGTGGCATCAACTATCCCACAGACTCCAATCCTGATTTGTGAATGCACACCTAAAGCCCATAGGGAAAGTAATTAAAGCAGGACCTAAGACCACGTCCCATAAACAATAATCAAATGGAGCACTTGTCCAGCCCTTAATCTACCTAAATGGGTACACTCTGTGAGTGTATGAGACTCAGCATTTTCTCCATGTTTTTCGCTGCAGTTATTTATTTAGTTAAACTGCCCTTTGCAGTTTATTTTCACGATGCATGAAAACGTGTGAAAAGTTCCCTTTTCCTGTTATTTATTCAGACGTAAGCGTAATTTACAGAGACTTAGACAAATACATACATAAAAGTAGGCATGAGAAATTGCAGTAAATCTTAACGCAAGTCAAAACATTCCTTAAAATCTAGAATGTACTACGTTGCAACACTGATACTAACTAACTAACAAGTGAAAATGTTAAAATATCAAATATGTTTACTCAAGTCAACAAGACTTTCCTCCCATGCATGCAGTAAAGACTCTCCTTTAGCGCGATAGGAAGTTTATGAATTTGCGGACACAATCTACGACTGCATCAGTTGGAGTCGGAAATATTTTGTTGACGGTGCAAAATCAACGTATTAGTAATGTGGCTGGGAAAAACATTGCTTTTCAGGTCACTCAAAGCATTATCTCATGAAAAAGGCTTTCACCACCATCGCCACAATTTTGCTCTAAATAAGTATACAAACCAAACCTGGGATAAGTGTCAGATGTCAACTAGAGGATATTAATGACTGTATGTAGTATGAATTTTATAACGCCCCTTGTATAGAAAACACAATGCTACTGTGATAGCATTCTCTGCTGGTCAGTTGGACTTTATTATGAAAAACAATGGGTAAAGTCAAGTCCTATTGTTATGCATGTGAGCCAGGGCATGTATGCGATGGCTTCCGTTGATATAGTCTTTTGCATGCACGGATTGAAAAGGTATGGCCTTCCTTCTGACTGACCGCATAATAATATACAGTGTCTATAATGAAAAAGATGTTTCTGATATCACAGGCGTTTACTCAATTACTCAAACGCGTGCATGTCATAACTTGACGCTAAATAATTTATCAATCTGGCAAATTTTTCTTCACGCAATGTAAAGGCCAACTGGTTTACAAGGCTTTTAAAGCTTTGAATAGTTTAGATAACATTTACTGTGTTTTATAAACAGAGAGAAATAGCATGACGTGATTAAATTCAAAATAATAATATTTTCATGCTACAAGAAGCCTGTAGCATTTGTTTTCACACTCAACAATGGTTACAATGTTTCACAAGCTTTTCACAATGCATTATTTGTTGTTGGTGTTTGGTTTCAGTCACATGATACAGTTTTCCAAAGTGGCTTTCTAATTATTACACTGCTAACTATTTTGTCAGCTGTTGGTTGAGGCTCGGATTCCAACATATAGAAATAGTAATTACACAAGAACTATGTTTCTCCCATGCTTTTTTCAAATTAATCGTTTACACATAAATAAAAGAACATTCACATCTGAAAGACCCAAAAAATTAACTCACACAATCCATTAGTATGTGAAACAAGACCCAAAAAAAAGTACTATCTCACTCAAGACGAAAAGAGTAATCCAGAAGTAGTTACACCTCTAGTGTTTCCAATTTGACCCAAGAAGTAAAACAAATGGGGCAGAAAAAAAGAAGCCCTTTTTGACGTGCACAAGAGTGATATATTTTCTCATCAAACTAAAAAAGGTAAAACGCAGGAAGCTATATAGAATTTCTAAAAAATGATCACACTTTCTATGACTCTCATGTAACCGAGAAGATAAAAGCTTGCACTTTCTCTGCTTGCTTATTTACAAACACTAACACTCGTTTTAGTTTATAGTGTGGTGAGGTGCCATCGTCAGATCTTTCATCTTCTCATGTTATGCGTCAATTTTTTTCTCTTACCTTAACCAACTTGTCATTTCCTTATGCATTTCAGGAGTATAACTTATCTGCAAGTCATTTCCAACCGACACATCTAATTTAATGCAACAATTCACGTACAATGTGTATGTAACAACAATGTATATGCTCACCCCCATCGCATTGACTGACAAAAAGCTTTTTGTAAAACATCATTTGAATTCCGTATATGAATAGTCGAGTAAAAGAAGTGCCCCCCGAATTTCAAAAAAGTGAATATCCGTGACAACAGCAAAAACGTTAACAGTTTTCAATATTATACTGTTTCAAAATTTGTTTTTCAGAAAACATTAGGGCACTTCTTTTGCACACCCATTCATATATTGTACTGTTGTACTTTTAAATTGGAAATTTTGGAATGCTCTAGCCAAATTGCCAAGTGAACTGAGTGAATCAAACTCCCTATTGTTAACATGGCGCAGTCATGTACGTATGGATTGGACATGACATGAAATTTATTGAACACAAGAATACCCAAAGGGAAATTAGCTTGCTTATTTGTGAGAGCACTGATAGTTAGGACAAAAAGAGACTCCAACTTTTTCCCCATCCTAGGAGCCGCCTAATCCACAGTAAATAGAGAGCACTAAATACACACACAACATACTCTATATACGATCTATAACTAGAGTTTAGTTTGTTGGTTAGTTAGTTAGTTAGTAGCTCTGGCAGTCAACTTGGTTTACTGCAGCGATTTTTTATTTATCCTTTCCATTTTCCACGAGATTGTGGTGACTGAAACTCATGGAAAACTATCGGCTCCTTTTTTGTGTACTGGACATTTTAGAATTTGCTCTGTGAACTATGCACACAGAGAGCTCTTCCTATTTTCCCCTGATATTGTAAACATCGGGTTTCCTGTGTACTACTTTGATTTTATCAACTTCCTTGAGCTTTCTACCCGTTTGTAGTAGTTAGTGGAAAAGCCATCTTTGGCAGCCGTAGAGGTGGACCCTTTTCAACTCACATCTATACAGACAGATGAACGATACAATAGTAAAACTCACACCGTAATCTTTCGCACTTGTCACATGAGCCTCCTTTTCCCATTTTTTTCTGTCCATCGTCATTTTTGTGCACCTCCTTAGCAAAAAGGTTTTTGTGTCTTCAATAGCATGAGAGGAAGCGATAAGAAAAAACTAGCACGTTTTTTATTCTTGTAACCTGTCCGTTCACTCTGTGTGTTTACTGCAAGAGGAGGACATACATATAATACGATTGGCAAAAACTTGGTGCGAAAAAATTATTGTCTATGGAAGTCAGGCGTCTTCAGGATTATATCCATTAAAAAATCCATTGACTCAGCAATCTAAGCAACCAAGCAAATCTGTATAGGAAGTTAGTTCATCACCCACACAGGAAAAAAATTACGGTATAAATAACTCACTGTTCATTCAGAATGTACACTATGTACGGTTTTATATTGTTTATTTTATAAACAGGCTTTGGAAAGTCTAATATTGAGAAATAACTTTTTTGTGAAGAAAGATTAATACAGTTTTCAACTTTTAGTTAGTTTAACTAACTATCCTAGGTATTACTAGAGATGTAAAAAATGCATGTGGAGAAACTTTTCCATTTGTAGTTTCTCTGGCGTCAAAAAACCTTTTTTCTGGCACACATTGCAATAACTGTATAACTCAATTTTTCTCTTGCATGTACCTTTAGATCCCAAGAAATAAATAGTGAATGGGGATAAATAAATAAATCACTGTTACCAATAATGCAACGCATGTTGTACACAATTTGGCTATACACTAAAGTATATTTTACTATCCTCCAATAGTGGATACATTACATAACACGGTAGCCTACATGGACCAATGTTTACTCTTTACAAAAATCTACCTGTTTTTTTTGCCAAAACACAAGCAAATAACAAAAAGTGAGGTAGCTTATATATAGACAGTATGGTTCAGTCAACAAGGTGCAATTTTAGGCACTAATAAAATGCTTGTGTATTTATTTTATTTCAGATCAGCGTATTCTCTTCACGTTGCTTTTGATTATTTGCCGTGTGATTCCGGAAAAAGCACGTTCTGGGGAATTCCAGGCAACTATCAATCACTGCTCGGACAATAGTCTAGATTAACTAGTATATGTTCATTCCTGTTACAGTTACTCTATTAGACAGTGGATTGCCGTGAACTGAACTTTTTCTACGTCCCACACTTATGCATGCTTATATTTACAGATTTTCACAATACATCTTCTTCTCACGTGGGACAAAAAGTGAAAAAAACACAGATTTTTTTGTGTCCAGTACTGTGTTCGGTGGATCATGAAAATGTGACTTTTCTGTACAAGTGTAATACTACTGTAGTCGAAAAAAAGATTGCATGTCAACTTTGGAATATAATACGGCGTACTGAACACACCTTTTGGTTTCCTACATGGTAGATGAGATTAAACTTATAAAAAGTTTCGAGTTCTCCAAAAATAATGAATTGCAATCCTGATTTCATCTTGTGAGCATTTCGTGTTTCTGTAAAGGTAAAGTTCCACATAATTTTGTAACTTTTTTCGTAACATACTTATGAGAAAGTCATTTGCTTTGGTGATTACGAAGGCATCAGTAGTAAAGTTTTTGCTACTTTTTTTGCTTGCAAGAGTTATACCACATGTAATGTTATATAGTTGGATGGAAGTATGGAATGGATGTAGTTTCAAAATTAGAGCGATTCAAGAGCTTTTGTGGTAATTAAATTAAAACCAATGCTGCTTAAGTTCTTTTCCTAAAAACTTCTTTTTTTTTCACTCGAACTAGCTAAAGTAAATGTAACAATTGCAACATTCTAGTGTCATTAATTAAAACATTATTGTTTTTCCAAAATTTTCAGTGCGGACTCGGGTAATTAAACAGACGGAAAATTCTAGCCAACCAGGCTACCAAAGTTTCAGGTGAGTGTACAACTTTCTCTTTTTAATTTTGATAGTGTTGTTCACTCCGCATTGACTGACTGAGTAGACAGAAAAACTTTCTGTAGCGGACTTGAAGATACACATTTGCTAGCTTTAATTATTGATTTTGCAAGAAACAGGGATTCTCTATTAGCTTAATAAAGTCAATATTTGAGGAGCTAATATTTGAAAAAAGTCATAGCAAAATCAATCCATTTATTAATGATGATGCGTGTAAGTCCCCCGAGTACAAAATTGGAATTTCAGTTGGTTAGGAACTGCACTAATGTATTTGCTATCTTTTCCTTACTAATATTTGATTTATTCAGCACACGTGATTTATGTGTATTCGGATAATTAAGCAATTTTTGGTGAAAGTTGATAGATTCGAATAAAAAAGCATCTTTTCTTGGTGACTGGTGAGTAATTGCCTCAGATTTTGAAAAAATTAGTGATTGGGGCTGTCTGCGATGGATTTTTCCAATCACTTTTAGAATTCAATTTATCATTTTGATTAGGCTCAATTTAAATGCAGCTCATGTTGCGAATGTTCAATTGTATTCATAAAAAGTAAATCTAACAAGTTTTTCAGACAAGTTGACACTTTACTACATTAGAGTGTGAATGCATGATATCCTTTCCAGCTGCCGACTCGATGGTGAATCGAATATTTTTGTGCTCAATACTTTATTCTTAAAAATGTATGTCCCAACATATACAACTTACAGAATTGCAAATGGAATTCCAAACATCAAGTGTATCCATCACTTGTCCAATATATAAAATTTAGAAGAAATTGAAAATTCTTTATATAAGAGTCTGCAAACGAAGGAAACCCAATTAGTTATGCAAGATTTGATCTTTTATATTTCGCATACATACGCAAATCCGTGGCATACAATTTCATTTAAATATGTATAGACTGATTATTAAATCAGCTCTTTTCATCCGCCTGTCACAACGTTTTCAATGAGTGTAGAATCCCATAAATAATCTCTTTTTATGTTGAAACATGATAACTTACCATTCTAACAACACGAATCAGAGTTGTCCATGACACATTTGATTTTATGTGGTTTATCAAAACCTCTAGTCCTGGAATTAAGTCCCATGGACACAAGTCACACTTCAACTTTACCGCATTCATCAAAAACTGTATCTTAGAACGTTTGGACTTAGCATAAAAACTTATGAGACTCTGAACCAACTCAAACTCAATATATTAGTGACTTCAAAATTCTAATTTGGTTAAAAAATTGTTCTCTGTACAATAGTGTCATTTTTTACACTGTTATGAGAAAGGGAAATGTTTGTGATGGAACATAAAAAAATGGTATATATTTTTTCCCTTTTCGAGTGAGCAAGTGAGCATAAAGGCAGAAGATCCAGCTCAATACATGCTAGAAACTTTATCGTTTGAGATGGGGTGTGGATCCAGCTTGTATAACTTTTGGAACTGTGTGGGCTTGAAAAATTGTATATTGAAAATGTGTTATTAGTCCATCGCTAGCAAAACTGGAGTAAAAAAATCACCTTCTGCTTCAAAGATGATAATCATATCTAGTAGTATAGCACCGAACCATTTTGACTATGAAGATAATAGTACATAGAAACCACTTTTATTTACTTTACTTCTTATGGTCAAAAGAAAACTAAGTCCACATGGAGTGGATCAGGAAAGCCTATTGCACCACTAATTGCGCAATATGTGATATTGACTAGAACTACACACACAGTTTCATTAAATGAATAAAATAAATCTTTTGGCTCTATGATTGTATGACAAGCTAATACCAAAGTGCACAGTTTTAGTAAAAACCCATACTAGCCACAAGTTAAATTTTATATGATGTAATTGGTTGGAAAAATTGGATACTATGTCCTGAGGATGGTGGAAACATTTTTGTGCCAGATGTGGTTTTTACGAAGTAAACAATTCTTCTAGAAAATACTATAGATCATCAGACAGATGAAATCTGAAACAAAGTCATGGGAAATGTTTCTTTGCACGCAAGCTCGTGTCATCAAAGCAAGTAGAACGTACCGAACAATGAAAAATGGGGGTATGGAAAAGAAAGTTGCACATACATACTGTAAATAATATGGCCATTGATAAATGATAAGTCAAAAAAAGTTTAATCCTCAAATACCTAAGCTGTAAAATTTTGAAATTTTCAAACTAAAGCTACAAAATGTACTACACATATCGTATGTATCGGGATATAAGAGCTTTAGTTACATTCTTACTAGAAAAATTTTCTTCCATAGAGTCAAAATGAAGAGGGCCTATACAAACTACTGGGTTCACAAATCAATACCACTTTATCAATGTGTTCATTCTGACGCAAACCCAAAAACGGGGTAAAAAAAAGCTCTTACATGCGTTCCCATGAGTCGGCAAAACTGGACTAGGAAAAAGCAACAGATGCACTCACTCACTAACTAAAACTAAGAAAAATCGTGTTGAAGGTTGATTGAAACCGCTACATAAAACATATGAACACAGCTGCCGGTCATTTCACCGATAGCTTAAAGATACTATACAGACAACCTGGCGAAATTCCCCCCATTTTTTTCTAACAATGGGTCAATTTTATTGTGTTAACTTGCCGCATGAAGTCAGTAAGTAGCAAACAAAAGGAAAGAATGAAATGTGAAACTTTTCACAAAATTGGAAAAATGTGAACTCCCATTGTGTGTAGTGACAAGCACTTTCCCTCACCCTATGGAGTAGAACCAATCCTCAGTGTATTTCCCACCTCCATTTAATAGCTGGTGCGCATCAAAAACTTTCTCATTGTTAGCTTCTATAGTCAATCCTAATTCACAAATGTGGGTTCTTTCATCCGTGATCCTTTTCTGCATTAATGGAACCAACCATGCCACCACTCATACTGGAACAAAAAGGAAGAATTTAGTTCTCATTAATACTGTGCAAAAGGTGTTATATTTGCCCAGAAAAGTGTAGCTTTAGACACACTACAAGTAAAAACACATGGAAACGGGAATCAGTTTTTCCCTCATGAACAGTGCATGCATAATTTATGCTTAAATGAGTTTTTGCAGTAGCCAGGCAATAGACTCACATCATTTTCCTTGAGCTCAACATGATAGTAAAATGGGAGGTGAACGAAACCATAAAAAGTTAGTTAATACTAAATCAGAAAGTGAAAATTTTTCAATGTATTCACTTTAGTCATCCAAGTCTGTATTTTTCAGTCTGGGTGCAAAACCAGTGTTTCTCATTATGAATAAAAGTAAAAAAATTATGCATATGAAATAGTCACATCGCATGATTACATTGCCAAAGCCCGTATCAAATTGATTGTAGCAAACTCACTGCTTAAATTTTTGGCGCTCAAGCTAAGTCAGCTTCAACATTTGCAAAAGAGGTTTACTTGTAGGGCTTAAAGATCTATACTACCGTAAATCTAGTATTAAAACTCCAGCCTAAATCGTCACTTCACCCTGTATTATTCCTCCAGGGTACGGAGTCTACAAAATAATATAACACCAGGTTTACCGGATATATATTGGGTCTCGGGAAAGTTTTAGACTCTATGTAGGTAGGAAGGGTACAGATGAAAAAGAAAGAGCCGTTCTGCAACCCGCACTGGAGAAAATTTCCTAAAAGTGGTTTCAGCTTGAGGGCACATTTTTCTTTCTCCGAAAGATGAAAAATTTCTACTCCTAGTGTCTACACAAATGGAAAAGTGTAAGCAAGTGTTAACTTTCATAGATTCTTCCCAATCTTATCCAACAGCCGAATTCTTCATTTCCAGATGACTGACTTTTTATCAATGTCACTAGATGATTCCTAAACGTCTTTACTGAGCACCTACAGGCCTGTCATGGTCAGAATTAATCTTCCAGCACATTATTGGCCTTCGTGTCCGCAGTCAGCACTCCACATATGTTTTTTTTTCTTTTAGTCCTTATGCAGTGTTTTATGTGTGGCCGCAGTATCTGTGCTCTGTGCACCGATTAGTTAGCTGTAAATAGTTAGTATAGCAACTTTTTCATCAATCTTCATGAAAGTTACCCTTGAACAAATGAATGGTCAAAAATCCTCAAAATGTAAATGTAAAACTGAGCTGAAGCTTTAACTAACTAACTGAAATATTTATTTAATTTCTTGCTCAAAGTTTCTCTCAGTCAATCTGACAAGAATTATTAATTTAAGCATTATGTTTCCGAAACTGTAAAGAGTTAATAATTGTTGCTGTCATTCCAAATTACAAGTTTGAAACTATATTCGTTTCATACCTCTGTAACTTGCTTTGGTCTGAGATTTGGGGCACTTCAAAGTTGACAAGTCATGGTTTCCTCTGGTTCCTTGTGGGTTTAATCCAACTTAAGTGACTAACTAAAACTGTAGGCATGTTGATGAATGTTTTAGCCACGTCCCTGGTAAAAATGGCTTAAAAGTTCATAATTTGACATCACTCATCCCATAAGTTTGAGAGCGAGCTTTTGTGGTTTCCGCATCTAATGTCAGCGCTTTACATGGGTAGGCGAAATCCTTCTTCCTACTTGACTTAGCTAGTCAAACTTTTTTATACTAGTTAGTTAGTTAGTTAGTCATGTAGTTGGCTAGTTATAGCCTGGGAGCCAGAGCAAGCCGGAAGTAGGAGTTTATAATGGTCGGACTCTGCTCAAAGGATATCGTACCCTAACCATGTGCAAAAACCCACACAGTGGGCAAAATACATGGCTAAGAAAGTGTTTTTTAACTCTGACACCAGTTTGGGTTTGATTTAGGACTTTGCTTACTTGTGAACTTACAAAAATCAATATTCTTGTTCACGTTAAGCTGTTTTATGCAATAAAATCGCTTTATCTTAAAGAATTGACTTTCACCATGATATCTTTTAGTGTTGAATACATTCTTCATTGATGCATTTTGATAAGAATTACTACTTTTATCGCAATCTTTAAAGGGTAGTAACTAACATTATTACAGGCTCTAATCAACATTTATCTTAAGAAATTAAAATCTTCCTTCCATCTTACCATTGTAAGCTTTACAGAGGGGTGATAAATTATTCGAGGCTAGAAAATTTAAGATATAGGGATTATTGTAGTTTAGAGTTAAGTACATTTTTAACTAACTAACTAAATTTAAGTGACTCAAGATATAAACGAAGATTGTTTATTTTTTACACTCTCATACTTTCCTTTTAATTGTTATCCACCAGGTAGAGAGTTCCTATAGCTAATTCACTCTGAGGCTCTAGAGTTTTATGAATGCAGAGTAAGTGTACACTTGAAATGAATGCAAAGCCAAGAGATTAAGTTTTTAGAATACACAATGGCAATTTACTGTTCGCATTTCTCATTAGTTCAAAAAATCCATGCATGTAGGTTCACTAAACCGGGATCGTTACTCGATATCCGGTCGCTTAATTGATTCCATAGATTCACAAAGTCCACATACATCAAGATAGGAATCTATACTGATCACGTAATTTAATTACAGTAAAAGTTTTAGATTTTAATTAGAGATTTAGCTTAATAGCAGTCCACTTCAGGTGGAAAACCTTTGAAAATACTCCAACATTCTAGTTATAATTTTCCACTTACTTAGTTAGTTAGCACACGTTACACTTTGCCTACTTGAAATTATACTGCCATTTTTCTAAGCGTCCTGTAGACCAAATTTAATATTTACGGGATCAATTCTGTATGCATATGTTTTAAATGTTTTAAATTCCAGCTAGATATTTTTATTTTTAAGTTTCCTAACAAAAACCCTTTTTTTGTGCAAACAATGGGACGTAGTTTATAAAACTACACAGACAAACCAAATCATTTTTAAGGATGGTGATAAAAATGTCATAGAGTCCTTTTTTCTGTGAAAGTTATTTCCAAAAAACCATTTATTTGTTCGAAATGGTATTTACACTACACTCTAGGAACAAGCACAGTAGAGCCACACATAGTTCACCGTAATCGGTTACACAAGTATGATTATCTTGTTCAGTTATAGCAAAAATATGTGGTTCCAACTGCAATAAGATTGGCACAACTGGTTCCTGTGCCCTACATAAAAGGAGTGATTCCACTAGTTTAGTTACATATTATTGCCATTCTTTGCACGTACTTTAGTTCCCTCATGTTGAGTAGTGTTATTTCACATAAAAATCATACAGAATTTTTCAGAAACTTATAAGTACTTACACTACCTCCTCCTTAAAGACAATGATAAAATATTTTTGCCCTATACACATTGGATAATAAAAAGGGAAAAGTGTGTGTACACTTCAAGATTCGATAATATCACAAGAAGGGCCAAAAATTCATTTCACCGTTATTGGACAATCTATTTTCCAGCATGTTATTTTGCAATGATTGTAGCACTGTGAAAAAGAAATTTCGTTGGAACAACAAAACCAGTTAGTTATGACACAAGAGTGGAACAGCTTTGATGGATTAGTTTTCCAACTAAAATAAAAACTCATTAGTTATGTGTACTAATTTGTTTTTCACTCCACTGCGCTCAAAAATGTCAACGTTCATTTTTATTTGATGAAATTTTAAATACTGGAGGCAAATTCTTTCACGGTTTGCTTTATTAACATGCCGTTGACAGGGTTTTATGAGAAAAACTGGGACAACACTTGAATACCAAAGGATGGGGACCATGTGCCTCTCAGAATATGAAATGCTGGCAAGTAATTTTTGTGATTATGAATGTGTCAAGTGTCAGTTGACACGTGAATTTAGAAGAAGAAAAAAAAGCTGTGCATCCATAATGTTTTTTCCACTCGGTGTTCATATATTAAAAATTCCATTAATCTTTCATGCACAAAGTGCTCCTTTGCATGTCACAAGTTACAAGCAGGGTTAATTTAACTCTCAGCTCGTACAATCCAATTCCATGTCATATGAAGCGAAATGAGTTGCCCCTTTATTGTTAAAAATATACTTTTTACGTCAAATTTAATATTTACCAACTACATATTATGAGTACAAGTAGGAAATGGCACGCTATGTAACATGATGTATGTATTTAGTTTCATTCACCATATTTAGTCCCATTCATCCATTGTCCAGGCATTATCAGAGCTCCATGAAGCATAATTTGGAATTGTATTTCCAACAAGTCTGACTTTGTCAGTTGCCTGGCTGGCTAACAATAGAAGAGCCTGTCAACCATAGCTTGAGACTTGTAACCACGTTACTATTTCGAATGGCCAAATGAGGATATTTCTTTCTTCACTGGAGAAATCTTTTCTTTAGTTGGTTACAAACTTTTGTATTGTGACATGAAGCTGACGGGTTAAGAATTCCCACAAATCTTTTATTTCAGAAGCAATGGGCAAATGCTACATTGGCTTTTGGACTAACTCTAGAATCAGTCATGGTCCACTGTGTTTTCTACAAGAGTCACTC
>Ga0210040_10004423_pt1 | contig 18373 bp, 21 predicted proteins | sample CryGeyCG12114_NA_FD_185462 | JGI IMG/M metagenome (GOLD analysis project Ga0210040, IMG submission 185462) | Groundwater microbial communities from aquifer - Crystal Geyser CG19_WC_8/21/14_NA (SPAdes) (version 2) | ecosystem: Environmental > Aquatic > Deep subsurface > Groundwater | place: USA...
CTCTTGGGAAAGAACGGCCGAAGCCGCTCCATCTGCTCGTCCGTCAGCCAAAACAGGTCGCTCATCCCAGTCTCCTCACAGAGCCTGAATCAGATCGAACCCCTCACATCAATGGGTCCTGACCCTAGCAGAGACATTTCCCGCGCCACCGTACCAAGCTTTACCTCCCTTGCCCTTGCGTCCCTATAAGCAGCTACAGGCGCCGCAGAGAGGTTTGCCAAGCTGATGGTACCTAAGGGCGCCTTGAGCATCTTGGACAGCCGTAGGCGCTCTGTTTCGGCGCTCTGCTTCTTGGGGGTCACTTCCTTCATGTACCGGCAAACGAGGTCACCAAGGGTCGTGCCTTTCATATCACGGCGGCTTACCGGCTGGTCACCCCGATCAATGATCGACTCCCGTTCCCGCGCCCAACGTACCGCCGCATCTTTGGTTGGAAGCGTCTTGTACTCCGGTTCGTAGCCCTTGCGCCGAATCTGCACGAACCAGCCACTCGCCCTCTTTGAAATCGTCGCCATCAGCCATTTCCGTGTGTCAGAATTGCATCAACGGAGTGACTGAAAGGCCGTTGGCCGACAGAGCGGCGCAAGCCGCTACTGCACAAACAACGGTTTTCTGCGGATTTCAGAAAAATGTAGCTGGCGCACCCGACAAGATTCGAACTTGTGGCCTCTGCCTTCGGAGGGCAGCGCTCTATCCAGCTGAGCTACGGGTGCGTGGGCGCGGTGTTAGCAGCGCGGAGACGAGCGCGCCAGCCGTTTCCGCGCCTCCCGCGCTTGCGGCTGGCTTTCACGTCACCTGCGCGCAGCAGGATCCGGCGACTTGGGCTGGAACGGGCACAGGTCGGCAACGATGCAGCGCCAGCATTCGGGCCGCCGCGCTTTGCAGACATAGCGGCCGTGCAGGATCAGCCAATGGTGGGCATGGACGCGAAAGGGCCGGGGCGTCGCCTTGTCCAGCGCCAGTTCCACCGCCAGCACCGTCTTGCCGGGTGCCAGCCGGGTGCGATTGCCGACGCGAAAGATGTGCGTGTCCACCGCAAAGGTTTCCGCGCCGAAGGCGACGTTCATCACCACGTTGGCGGTCTTGCGGCCGACGCCGGGCAGCCGCTCCAGCGCGTCGCGATCCGCCGGCACCTCGCCGTCATGGTGGTCGACCAGCGCCTGGCTGAGCGCGATCACGTTCTTGGCCTTGGTGTTGAACAGCCCGATCGTCCGGATGTGCTGTTTCAGCCGCTCTTCGCCGAGCGCGACCATCGCCTCCGGGGTCCGGACCTCCGCGAATAACGCCTGCGTCGCCTTGTTGACGCCTGCATCGGTTGCCTGCGCCGACAGCACCACCGCCACCAGCAGTGTGTAGGGGTTCACCGACAGCAATTCGGTTTCGGGATGCGGGTTCGCCTCGGCGAGGCGGCGGTAGAATTCGAAAACGTCCGCCTTTTTCACCCTACAGCCCCAGCACGTCGCCCATCCGGTATCGCCCCGCCGGCTGATTGGCGAGCCACAGCGCCGCGCGAACCGCCCCCTTGGCGAAGATGGAGCGGTTTTCGCCGCGGTGGTTGATCTCGATCCGCTCGCCTTCGTTGGCGAAGATCACGCTGTGGTCGCCGATCACCGAGCCACCGCGCAGCGAAGCGATGCCGATGGTGCCTTCGCTGCGCCCGCCGGTCAGCCCGGCGCGCCCGTCGACACGCACTTCGCCGAGCGTGGTCCCCCGGCCGTTGGCCGCCGCCTCGCCGAGCAGCAGCGCGGTGCCCGATGGCGCGTCCACCTTGTGGCGGTGGTGCATTTCGACGATCTCGATGTCCCATTCCGGGCCGAGTCTCGCCGCCGCCTCGCGCACCAGCAGGCCCAGCAGCGTGACGCCGAGCGACGTGTTGCCGGTCTGCAGCACCGCAACGTCCGCCGCGACGGCATCGATGAGGGCGCTGTCCGCCACCGTCAGGCCGGTGGTGCCGATGACGATCGGCGTGCGCGTCACCCGCGCCGCGTTGAGATGCGATTCGAGTGCGCTGGGCGTCGAGAAATCGACCAGCACGTCCGCCTGCCGGGCAAGCGGCAGCGGGTCGTCGCCGGCATCGACACCGCCGGCAATCGATCCTCCCGCATCACCAACGATCTCCGCGATCGCGCGCCCCATCCGGCCGGCGCTGCCAAAGATACCGATGGCGGTCACTGGGATGCCCTCCCGGGGCGGCGCAGATGACAGGGGAAAGCGAACATGCCCAGCCCTTTGGCACAGGTCGCCGCACGCTGCCACATGCCAAGCCACGTGGTGGGGCAGGCGACGTCACATGCCCGCCGCTACACGGCAGAGGGCGAGCATCGCCCGCCGTCCCTGTCCGCTTCAGCCGGCCGACCTCAGCCTGCGGTTAGGTCGCCCGTCGCGCGCTCGTCCCCATCGCTGTCGCCATAGACACGATCGAGATAATGGCCCGCCAAGGTATAGTGGATCTTCACCGCCTCGGCCGAGGTCGATCGCTGGGCTTGTTCCAGTTCGGCTTCGGCACGGCCGTAATAATAGTCGCGGTCACTCCGCATTACTCTCCTCCTAATGCACCGTCCCTATACCTCTCCCCGGGGCGCGACGCTAACGCGGATTAGGCGACGGATTTGAAGCGTTGGCGACGGCAGAGCGATGACGCGATGGCTTTGCACGCCTAAAGGCACGGCCATGGCCGATGCACCCTTTCTCGTGATCCTCACCGGCGCGGGCATCTCCGCCGAGTCGGGGGTTCCCACCTTCCGCGGTCCCGGCGGGCTGTGGGAAGGCCACCGGGTCGAGGACGTGTGCACTCCGGGGGCGCTGGCCGCCGATCCGGCGCTGGTGCACCGTTTCTACGATGCCCGTCGGGCGGCACTGCCCGGCGTCGAGCCCAATGCCGCGCATCGGGCGCTGGCGCGGCTCGATGCGGCATGGCCGGGCGATCTGCTGCTGGTCACGCAGAACGTCGACGACCTGCACGAGCGGGCGGTCTCGCGCCGGCTGCTGCACATGCACGGAGAGCTCAACGGCGCGCTGTGCAGCCTGCGGCGACCGGCTGCCCTGGACGGGTGACCTGCCCCCCGGCACCCGCTGCCCGCGCTGCGGCGCGGCGACGCTGCGTCCCGACATCGTCTTCTTCGGCGAAATGCCCTACCACATGGAGATGGTCGAGCGGGCGCTGGCGCAGGCGGACCTGTTCGTGTCGATCGGCACCTCGGGCGCGGTCTATCCCGCCGCCGGCTTCGTGCGCACCGCGCGCCACCACGGCGCCGACACGCTGGAGCTCAACCTGGAGCCGTCGGCGGGCAGCTTCTTCTTCGCCGAAACGCGGATCGGCCCGGCGACGACGCTGGTGCCGGCGTGGGTGGAGGAGATGCTGGCGCGAGGGTAGCAGGTCGTCAGTGCGGACGAACGGTGATCAGCATGAAGAACAGCATCAGCATCACCGCGATCACGATCAGGAACAGCATCGCCAGCGGGAAGCAGAAGCCCGCATCGTTGTCGTGGCGCCACGCGACCACCAGCAGCGACACCGCCGCCGCGCCGGCATAGCCGCGCGCGCCGAAGAAATAGCCGGATAGCGCAATCAGTGCCGCCGCCATGACCGCGGAGACGGCGAGGCGCCGCCGCTGCGTCATTCCACCCAGTCGAGCCCGATGTCGCGATACACACCGCGATCCTCGTCCCAGCCGGGCTTGACCTTGACGTGCAGGTAGAGGTGCACCGGCCGGTCGAGCAGCACCGCAAGTTCCGTCCGCGCCCGCGCGCCCAGTTCCTTGACCCGTGCGCCGCCCTTGCCGAGCACGATCGCGCGTTGCGTCGGCCGGTCGACCAGGATCTGCTGGTGGATTTCGACCGATCCGTCGGCGCGCTCGTCGAACTTCTCCGTCTCGACCGCGCTGGCATAGGGCAGCTCGGCATGGAGTTGGAGGTAGAGCTGCTCGCGCGTCACTTCCGCCGCCATTGCGCGCTCGGTGGCGTCGGACACCTGGTCCTCGGGATAATGCCATGGCCCCGCCGGCATCGCCGCCGCCAGCGCCCGCTTCAGTTCGGGCAGGCCGTCGCCCGTTTGCGCGCTGACGAAGAACGTCTCGGCGAAGGGCAGCAGCGCGTTCAGCCGCTCGGCGTGGAGCAGGAGCTTGGGCTTGTCGGCGACGTCAACCTTATTGAGGATCAGCCAGACGGGCTCCGACCGTCCCTTCAGCGCCTCGATGATGTCGGTGACCTTGGGGCCCAGCCCGCCCTTGCCGTCGACCACCACGCACAACAGGTCCGCGCCTTCCGCACCACCCCAGGCGGCGGCCACCATCGCCCGGTCGAACCGGCGCTTGGGCGCGAAGATGCCGGGCGTGTCGACCAGCAGCAGCTGCGCATCCCCCTCGATCGCCACGCCGAGCAGGCGGGTGCGCGTGGTCTGCGCCTTGGGGCTGACGATCGCCACCTTCTGCCCGACCAGCGCGTTGACCAGCGTCGACTTGCCGGCGTTGGGCGCGCCGACCACCGCGATCAGCCCGCAATGCGTGGTCTCGGTCATGCCAGCTTCTCCAGCAGCACCTTGGCCGCTTCCGTTTCCGCTTCCTGCTTGGATGCGCCGGTCGCCGTCGCGTCGGCATGGCGGCCGATCGCCACCTGCACGGTGAAGCGCGGCGCGTGCTGCGGGCCGGAGCGGTCGAGGATCGTGTATTCGGGCGCCTTGCGACCATTCGCCGCCGCCCATTCCTGCAGCGCCGACTTGGGATGCTGCGGCGGCTTGTCGGTGCGGTGCACCCGGTCGGCCCAGGCCCCGCGAACGAACGCGCGCGCGGCGTCCAGCCCCGCCTCGCGATACCAGGCGCCGATCAGCGCCTCCATCACGTCGCCGAGCACGTTGTCGCTGTCGGAGGCGCCATCGTCGCGCGCCTGCTTGCCGAGGCGCAGGTGCGCGCTGACGCCGAGCGAGCGCGCCACGTCCGCGCAAACCGAGCCGGTCACCAGCGCGTTGAGCCGCTTGGAAAGCTGCCCTTCCGGCTCGTCGGGGAACAGCTCGAACAGCCATTCCGCGGTGACCAGCCCGAGCACGCGGTCGCCTAGGAACTCCAGCCGCTCATAGGTCTCGCCGGCATGGCTGCCATGGGTCAGCGCGCGCTCGAACGGCGCAACCGAGGCGGGCGCGCGGCCGAAGGTGGCGGCGAGCCAGGGGTTGAGCGCGCTCAGAAGCCTTCCCCGATCCGGCGGAAGCGTGCCGCCGTTACCCATGTCCACGGCTTGATCCAGCTTGCCGACCCGTCGGTGGAGAAGAACGTCACCACCGCCTTGCCCTCGATCTGCTCCATCGGAATGTAGCCCATGCCGTCGGGCGGTGCGAAGCGGCTGTCGGCGCTGTCGTCGCGATTGTCGCCCATCAGGAACACGGCTCCCGCCGGCACGGTGTAGGTGTCGGTATCGTCGCGATCGGGAAAATGGCCGCGGTCGAGCACGAAATAGCTCCGCCCGTTGGGCAGCGTCTCGCGATACCGCTGATAGCGGCAGATCGGCTGGCCGCCGTCGGTGTCCTGATATTGCGGATCGCAATGGTAGTTGGGCGACACGGGAATGGTGAAATCCGCCACGCGGGCTTTGGGGATCGCCTTGCCGTTCAGGATAACCACCCCGTCCCGCACCTGGATCGTGTCGCCGGGCAGGCCAATCACCCGCTTGATCACGTCATGGCTGTCGGGCTCGGGCGAGCGGAACACCACCACGTCGCCGCGCGCCGGATCGCGCCAGTGCACCCTCGGCACCAGCGGCAGCCCCCAGGGCAGCGACCAGCGCGACACGCCATAGTTGAACTTGGTCACGAACAGGTAGTCGCCGACGTACAGCCGCGGCAGCATCGATTCGGACGGAATCGAATAAGGCGCAACGATGAAGCTGCGCACCACCAGCACCACCAGGGCGAGGATCAACAGGAAACGCGCGGTTTCCCTGGTTTCGGACCGGCTTGCGGAATGGGCGGGCGTGGCGGATCGAGCAGGCTTGGCCATAACGCCCGGAGTTCACTAAGGGCGGGCCGGCGTCAAGCGGGGACCCTCGCGGGCGCTCAACCGTTCGGGCGGCACACCGACGTGAAAGGGAATCGAATGAGCGACTGGTCAGCCATCGAAGCGCTACCCCAGCACAGGCTCCTGGAGCTGTTCGAGGCCGATCCGGCGCGGCTTGCCAAGCTCAGTCTCGATGTCGCGGGTATCCACTTCGACTGGAGCAAGACGCACCTCACGCCCGAGCTGGTCGCCGCCTTCGCCGAGCTCGCCAAGACGCGCGATCTCGCCGGCCGGCGCGCCGCCATGTTCGCGGGCGAGCACGTCAACATCACCGAGGACCGCCCCGTCGAGCACACCGCCGAGCGCGGCGAAGGCGCGCCGGACAGCGTCGCGCGGGCGCAGGCCTATCACGCCCGCATGCGCGCGCTGATCGACGCGATCGAGGCGGAAGCGCTTGGCCCCGTTCGCCACATCCTCCACGTCGGCATCGGCGGCTCGGCGCTCGGCCCCGACTTGCTGATCGACGCGCTCGGCCGCGAGGACGTGCGCTACGACGTCGCCATCGTCTCCAACGTCGACGGCGTCGCGCTGGAGGACGTGTTCGCCGACTTCGATCCCGACGCGACCTTGCTGGTGATCGCATCCAAGACGTTCACCACCACCGAAACCATGATGAACGCGACCAGCGTCCTGCAATGGATGAAGGAAAACGGCGTCGAGGACCCCTATGGCAAGGTGATCGCGGTCACCGCCTCGCCCGACAAGGCGATCGAATGGGGCGTCGACGAAACCCGCGTGCTGCCCTTCTCCCCAGGCGTCGGCGGGCGCTATTCGCTGTGGTCGTCGATCGGCTTTCCGGCGGCGATCGGCCTCGGCTGGGACGCGTTCGAGGAACTGCTGGAGGGCGCGGCCGAGATGGACCGCCACTTCCGACTGTCGGCGCTGCACGAGAACGCCCCCGCCCTCGCCGCTTTTGCCGACCTCTATTACACTCAGGTCCGCCACGCCGAGACCCGCGCCACCTTCGCCTATGACCAGCGGCTGGCGCTGCTGCCCAGCTATCTCCAGCAGCTCGAGATGGAATCGAACGGCAAGGGCGTCACCACCGATGGCCAGCCCGTCGGCCGCCCCACCGCGCCGATCACCTGGGGCGGCGTCGGCACCGACGCGCAGCACGCGGTGTTCCAGCTCCTGCACCAGGGCACGCACCTCGTGCCGGTCGAGTTTGTGGGCGTGATCGAACCCGGCGACACCCTGCCCGACGAGCATCACCGGGCCCTCCTCCTCAACGCCTTCGCGCAAGGGGCGGCGCTGATGAAGGGAAAGCAGGTCGACGATCCCGCGCGCAGCTATCCCGGCGACCGCCCGTCCTCGACGCTGCTGCTCGACGACCTCGACGCCCGCACGCTGGGCGCGCTGATCGCCTTTTACGAGCATCGCGTGTTCGTGTCGGGCGTGCTGCTCGGCATCAACTCGTTCGACCAGTTCGGCGTCGAGCTGGGCAAGGAGATGGCGAAAGCGGCGGAAAGCGGCGGCGGCGACTTCGACCCCTCCACCACCGACCTGATCAAGCGCGCCTTCGACTGATCGGCCGCACGGCCCGCAAAGGAAAAGCTCATGCCTGTCAAAGTCGTCGCCCTGGTCACCGTGAAGCCCGATGCGGGCGAGGCCTTCACCGCAGCCGCCAGCACCTGCGCCGCCGCATCGCGGCGTGAGCCGGGCGTCCTCCATTACGAGCTGTGGCGCGAAGCCGATGGCGAGCGCCGCTTCGTGTTCAACGAACTGTACGTGGACGACGCGGCGGTGCAGCAGCACATGGCGTCCGACCATTTCAAGGCGTTCGGCCTTGCCGCCCGAGACCTCGCCACTGCACGCCCGACGATCATCGTCACCCACGCCGTCGACGTAGGCTAGCGCCATCCGGCCGTGTGACCCGCTCGCACGGCCAGCGGACGCTGCCGCGCCGCCAGGCGGGTTGGCACGGGCTCCAGCACGCCCCATCTTCGGACCGGGCAGCTTACCTCGCCACACGCGGATGTCGATGCCCCGGCCGGGCCCTCGACCTCCTTACCATTCGCGGCTCACCGGAGCGTTTCATGGCTGATCACGACTACGACCTTTTTGTCATCGGCGCCGGTTCGGGCGGCGTGCGTGCCGCGCGGGTGTCGGCCGCCCATGGCGCCAAAGTGGCGATCGCCGAGGAATATCGCGTCGGCGGCACCTGTGTGATCCGCGGTTGCGTGCCCAAGAAGCTGCTGATCTATGGCGCTCACTTCGCCGAGGACCTGAAGGACGCCAAGCGCTTCGGCTGGCAGGTGCCCGACGAGTGCGCGTTCAGCTGGCCGACGTTGCGCGACAATGTGCTGGCGGAGGTGGACCGGCTCAACGGTGCCTATACCCAGACGCTCACCGGCCACGGCGTCGAGATCATCGAACAACGCGCCACCGTGTCCGGCCCCAACGAGGTGACGCTCGCCGATGGCACCACGCGCACGGCGGCCACCATCCTGCTCGCGGTCGGCGCCCACCCGGCTATCCCGGTGTGCGAGGGCCACGAACACGGCATCACCTCCAACGAGGCGTTCCACCTCGACGCGATCCCCAAGCGCGTGCTGATCGCTGGCGCCGGATACATCGCCAACGAGTTCGCCGGCATCTTCCACCAGTTCGGCGCGCACGTCATCCTGATGAACCGCTCCAAGGACATCCTGCGCGGCTATGAGATCGCGCTGCGCGACCGGCTGCTCCAGATTTCGCTGATGAAGGGGCTGGAGTTCCGCTTCGACGCGACGTTCGAGGGGATCAGGAAGGAAGCGGACGGCTGCCTCACCGTGTCGATGAGCAACCACGAACCCGTCACCGTCGACATGGTCATGTTCGCCACGGGGCGCATCCCGAACACGCGGGGGCTCGGGCTGGAGAATGCGGGCGTCGAACTCGACGAGAAGGGCGCGGTAAAGGTCGATGACGACAATCGCTCAACCTGTTCGTCGATCTTCGCGGTCGGCGACGTCACCAACCGCATCCAGCTGACGCCGGTGGCGATCCGCGAGGGCCAGGCGTTCGCCGACACCCAGTTCGGCGGCAAGCCGACCCGCGTGGATTACCAGAACGTTCCCAGCGCCGTGTTCAGCCACCCGCCGATGGCCGGCGTCGGCATGACGGAGGCCGAGGCACGCCAGAAGCTCGGCTCGGTGAAGGTCTATTCCTCCGACTTCCGGCCGATGAAGAACGTGCTGGCCGGCCGCGACGAACGCGCGCTCTACAAGATGATCTGCGACGGCGAGACCGACCGCGTCGTCGGCCTCCACATGATCGGCCCCGACGCGCCCGAAATCCTGCAAGGGGCCGCGGTGGCGGTGAAGGCCGGCCTCACCAAGGCGCAGTTCGATGAAACGGTGGCGCTGCACCCGACCATGGCGGAGGAACTGGTGCTGCTGAGATAGCCGCCCCGGCGTCCCCTGCAACGCCGTTAACACGATGTTGCAGGATGGAATCTAGCATGGTCCGTGCGGCGTGGGGATGTGCATGGGCTTTGTTGGAGCAAAGGCGTGGCCAGTCGAGGCGAGATTCTGCGCCTTCATGGTCGCCGTTCTGCTGGGTTTTTCGGCAGCGTATGGTCTCCCTCTGCGGTTGCCCGCCGCCGACGGAGCGGCGTTCGTGGGTGTCCACTATCTGATACCCCTGATCGGCGTCGTCTGTGCCGCCGGGTGTGCCGCCTTCGGCTGTCGGAGCGATGTCAGGCCCCTGCTTACGGCGGTGTTCTGCTACGCCGTCGTGCTGTTTGTTCATTTCCACCTGAAACTGTGGGTGCCGCTTATCAATCCACATCGTTACGATCAGGCCTATTGGGCGATCGACCAGCAGTTCAGGCCGCTTGTCGACGGCTGCCGGGCGACCCGCAAGGCCATCCTGCCGCTCGTACCCTATGAGATGAACCTGTACATGCATGGGTTCATGCTGCTGTTCTACGTCAGCTTCTGCTATCATGCCCTGCGCACCCCTGCGGTTTTCCGGACGTTGTTTCTGGCCATGCTCTTTATCCAGGGACTGGGGGCGCTCGCCTATCTGATCATGCCGGCGCTAGGCCCGTTCGTGTTCGAACAAGGGGTAAACCCGCACATCACCGAGGCGCAGCGGTACATGATCGGCGTGCACGATCAGATTATCGCCGGGGGCGCCGACTGGCTGTCCGGAAACCAGGGGCGCGTCCTGATCGCCGGCCTGGGCGCGATGCCGTCACTTCACGTCGGTTCGTCCTTTGTCTTTCTGTGGTTCGCGGCAAGGCATGGCCGCGTGCTGCTGCCTACTTACATCCCACTGTTCGCGTATATCGTCATCAACTCGGTCGCCAGCCGATGGCATTATCTCATGGACCTGCCCGCCGGCCTTGCCCTTGCGAGCTTCTGCATCTGGTTGGCGCACCGCTGTACCCTGGCGCCAGTGCCCGAGCCGGCACTGGCGATGTCGCCGGGCCACCTTCCAGAAGCGGCGCTGGCAACCTGAGCCAGAGACGGCCAGCATTCGACACTCGCTTGTTCACCGCCAGCGTCGCGCCGGTACGCCGCGTCAGGCTGGCTCAGTTGCCCGTGAAGTTCCCCGGTCGCCGTTCCGCCACCGCCCGCACGCCCTCGGCGAAGTCGGCGGTCTTCTGCGGCCAGCTCTGCTCCGCGAGTTCGTGGTCGGTCTGCCGTTCCACCAGCGCATGGAGGTCGCCGCGCATGGTCGCCCGCGTCGATTGCACTGCCAACGGCGCGCCCGCTGCAATTTCGCCGGCGAGGTCTAGCGCCGCCTCTCGCACGCCGTCGGCGGGCGCGAGCACGTCGGCCAACCCCCATTCCAGCGCCTGGTCGGCGCGAATCCGCCGCCCCGTAAGGTTCATCAGCAACGCCCGCTGCCGCCCGATCACCCGCTCCAGCACCGCCGAAATGCCGAAGCCCGGATGAAAGCCGATCTGGACGAAGTTGGCCACGAACTTCGCGTCCGGGCCAGCGACGCGGAAGTCGGCGACCAGCGCCAGCCCCAGCCCCGCGCCGACCGCCGCCCCCTGCACCGCGGCGACCACCGGTTTGCTGACGCCGAACAGCTTGGCGGCGGCGACGTAGAAGGGGTTGCGCTCCCCCTCGCGCTGGCGGTCCTTGACAGGGTTTGCGTTCACCAGGTCGGCGCCGGCACAGAACACCCGCCCGTCCGACTGGAGCACGACCGCGCGCACTTCCGCGTCGGCATCGGCCTGGTCCAGCGCCCTGCCAATCCCCTCGATCAGCGCAAGGTCCGCGAAGTTGTTCGGCGGCCGGGTAAAGGTGACAATCGCGACATGGCCGAGGTGGACGGTGGTGACGGTCATGGGTCCTCCTTAACCGACCGTCCGCCTTCTGCCTATCCGCCCCTTTCCAAACCCCGCCACATCAGCCTAGAGCTCGCCCGTACCCGATCCTCGAAAGGACCTCATGCGATGCGTGAAGCCGCCATCGTCTCCACCGCCCGCACCGGCATCGGCAAGGCCTATCGCGGCGCCTTCAACACCACCGAAGCGCCGGTGCTCGCCGGCCACGTGATGAATGCGGCAGTGGCGCGCGCGGGCATCGACCCCGCCCGCATCGACGACGTGTTCTGGGGCGTTGGCAACCAGTGGGGCACCACCGGCGGCAATGCCGGGCGGATGGCGATCTTCGCCGGCGGCCTGCCGGAAAGCGTTCCCGCCTTCACGCTCGACCGCAAGTGCGGCTCCGGCCTTACCGCCGTCGCGCTCGCCGCCCGCTCGATCATGTGCGATGAGATCGACGTGGCGCTTGCCGGCGGCATGGAGTCCATCAGCGCCACCGTCACCAAGGATGCGCCTCGATTCGTCAACAATAGCGTGACGGACAAGCAGCCCGCCGCCTACGTGCCCATGATCGAAACCGCCGAGATCGTTGCCGAACGCTACGGGATCAGCCGCGAAGCCCAGGACGCCTATGCCGCGCGGAGCCAGCAGCGTGCCGCCGCCGGCCTCGCAAACGGCGCCTTCGCCGAAGAGATCGCGCCCATTACCGTCGACAAGGCGCTATTCGACAAAGAAGGCAACCGTACCGGCACCGAGACGGTGACGGTCACCCAGGACGAGGGCATCCGCCCCGGCACCACCGCCGAGGCACTCGCCGGCCTCAAGACCGTGTGGGCCGGCGGCGACTTCTCCGGCCCGGGCAGCAGCATCACCGCCGGCAACGCCAGCCAGCTCTCCGACGGCGCCTCGGCGCAGATCGTCATGGATCGCGCCACCGCGGAAGAGGAAGGCAGGCCCATTCTCGGCATCTATCGCGGTTTCCAGGCGGTCGGCTGCAGCCCCGACGAGATGGGCATCGGCCCCGTATTCGCCGTCCCCAAGCTGCTCGCCCGCGCCGGCCTCACAGTCGAGGATATCGGCTTGTGGGAACTCAACGAGGCCTTTGCCAGCCAGGCGCTTTATTGCCGCGACACGCTCGGCATCGATCCCGACAAGTTCAATGTCAACGGCGGCGCGATCGCGGTCGGCCACCCCTTCGGCATGAGCGGCAGCCGCCTTGTCGGCCACGCGCTGATCGAAGGCCGCAAGCGCGGCGTCCGCTGGGTGGTCACCACCATGTGCACCGCCGGCGGCATGGGGGCGGCGGGCCTGTTCGAGATCGTCTGATCGGGGAACGCCGGTGAAGAAGGGAACTCGAACGTGACCAGCTGCTACCTGATCACCGGCGCCTCGGCCGGGCTCGGCGCCGGCTTTGCCGCGAGGCTCGCCGCCGATGGCCACGACCTCGTCCTGGTCGCCCGCCGCGCCGACCGGCTGGAAGCGCTCGCCGCTTCGTTGCGCGAGCGGCACGGCGTGCGCGTCTCGGTGATCGTGTCCGACCTGACCGAAGCCGGCGCGGTGGCGCAGCTGATGGTCGACATCGAGCGGCAAGGGATCGCCGTCACTCACCTCGTCAACAATGCCGGGTTCGGCCTGCGCGGTGGGTTCGCCGATCTCGATGGGCCGAGCCAGGCGCGGATGATCGACCTCAATTGCCGCGTGCCGGTGGAACTCTGCCACGCGGTGCTGCCCGCGATGCTGGCGTCGGGGCGCGGCGGCATCCTCAACGTCGCCTCCACCGCCGCCTTTCAGCCGGGGCCTTGGATGGCGGTCTATTATGCTACCAAGGCCTTCCTGCTGAGCTTTTCGGAAGGCTTGCACGAGGAGGTGCGCGGACGCGGTGTCAGCATCGCGGCGCTATGTCCCGGGCCGACGCGCACCGAATTCTTCGAGGTGGCGGAGATGACCGACAGCGCGCTGTCGCGCTTCCTCGCGGGCGAGCCCGGCAAGGTGGTCGCCGACGGCCTCGCCGCGCTCAACGCCAATCGCGCGGTCGCCGTGTCCGGCCGCCTCAACGCCGCGCTCGCGGGCTCGATGCGCTTCACGCCGCGCCGCGTCGCCCGCACGATCGCGGGTCGCCTGCAAAGGCCGGGCGGCGGTTAATCCGCGAAGAGCAGCACCGGCGTTTCGAGCAGCTTGCGCAAGCTCTGGACGTAGCTTGCCGCGTCCCAGCCATCGACCACCCGGTGGTCGCAGCTGATCGACAGGTTCATCAGCTTGGCGCGGCGGACCTCGTCGCCCCTGCCGGTGAACACCGGCCGCTCGACAATCTTGTTGGGACCGATGATCGCCACTTCGGGCCGGTTGATCACCGGCGTCGTCGCGATGCCGCCAAGCGGGCCGAGGCTGGTGACGGTGATCGTGCCGCCGCCCAGCTCATCGGGCTTCAGCTTGCCGCTACGTGCCGCCTCCGCCAACCGGCCGATCTCCGTCGCCAGTTGCCAGACGTTGCGATCCTGCGCATCACGGATCACCGGCACGGTCAGCCCCGCGTCGGTCTGCGCCGCCATGCCAAGGTGCACGCGGCCGGAGCGGGTGACCACCTCCCCCTCGTCATCAAAGCGCGCGTTGAGCATCGGGAAATCGGGCAGCGTGCGGCAGATCGCGACGATCAGCAGCGGCAGCAGAGTGAGCTTCGGCCGTTGCCCCCGATTCTCATTAAGGTCGGCGCGCACCCGCTCCAGCTCGGTGACGTCGATCTCGTCCACATAGGTGAAGTGCGGGATGTGGCGCTTGGCGGCCGCCATGTTCTCGGCGATGCGGCGGCGCATGCCGATGACCTTGATCTGCTCGTCGGGCCGGGCACGGCTCGGCCCGGGGGCGGAATAGCCCTGCCCCGAACCATAGCGCAGGAACGCATCGAGATCGGCGTGGCGGATGCGGTCGGCGTCCGACTTCACGTCGGCAAGGTCGATGCCGAGGTCGCGCGCGCGGGCTCGGACGGCGGGGGAGGCGAGGATGGACCTCTCCTCCGTTTGCCCTGAGCTTGCCGAAGCCTGTCCTGAGCTTTGCCGAAGGGGGCGTGTCGCGGGCGCCACGTCCGGGGCACGTGCTTCGACAGGCTCAGCACGAACGGCCGCGGTGGAGGCACCATCCCGATCCGGCACGTCCGTCGCGTTCGCCGCGACCTCTTCGACGCCGGGGTTCTCCGCCTCGTACTGCTCGGCGGTTTCCTGCTGCGCGGCCGTCAGCGGCGCCGCTTCCAGCTCGTCGGTCGCGACGGCTTCGCCCTCCGTCTCGATCACCACCAGCGCGGCGCCGATCGCGACCTGATCGCCGACCTCGCCCGCCAGCTCGACGACCACGCCCGATACCGGCGATTCCATCTCCACGGTCGCCTTGTCGGTCATCATGTCGGCGATGTTCTGATCTTCCTCGACGTAGGTGCCGACCGCCACATGCCAGGCGACGATCTCCGCCTCGGCGATGCCTTCGCCGATGTCGGGGAGCTTGAAGGTGAAACGAGCCATCGCTTACTCCGTGGGCCGTGACGCGAACGTCATTGCGCGTCCTTCATGATGTTCTTGAGCGCCTCGCCGATGCGGACCGGGCCGGGGAAATAGGCCCATTCGAGGCTGTGGGGGTATGGCGTGTCGAACCCGGTGACGCGCTCGATCGGCGCTTCGAGGTGATAGAAGCAGCGCTCTTGCACCAGCGCCGACAGCTCCGCGCCGAAGCCGCCGGTACGGGTCGCCTCATGCACGATCATGCAGCGGCCGGTCTTCTTTACCGACGCCTCGATCGCCTCGATGTCGAGCGGCACCAGCGTCCTGAGGTCGATGATCTCGGCATCGACGCCGGCCTCTTCAATCACCGCGGCGCAGACATGGACCATGGTGCCGTAGCACAGGATGGTCAGCGCCTCGCCCGGCCGCACTATCGCCGCCTTGCCCAGCGGCACCTTGTAATAGCCGGTCGGCACCTCGCCGCCGGGGTGCTTGGACCAGTTCTCCGACGGGCGGTCCCAATGGCCGTTGAACGGGCCGTTATAGATGCGCTTTGGCTCGAAGAACAGGACGGGATCGTTGTCCTCGATCGCGCTGATCAGCAGGCCCTTGGCGTCATAGGGCGTCGCCGGGATCACCGTCTTGATGCCCGACACGTGGGTGAAGATGCCTTCGGGCGACTGCGAGTGCGTCTGGCCGCCGAAGATGCCGCCGCCGAACGGCGAGCGCACGGTGATCGGCGAGGTGAACTCGCCCGCCGAGCGATAGCGCAGCCGTGCCGCCTCGCTGACCAATTGGTCGAGCGCGGGGTAGATGTAGTCGGCGAACTGGATTTCCGGCACCGGGCGGAGGCCATAGGCGCCCATGCCGATGGCGACGCCGATGATGCCGGTTTCGGTGATCGGCGTGTCGAACACGCGGGTCTTGCCGTATTTCGCCTGCAGCCCCGCCGTGGCGCGGAAGACGCCGCCGAAATAGCCGACGTCCTCGCCCATTACCAGCACGTCGGGGTCGCGCGCCATGGTGACGTCCAGCGCCGAATTAATCGCCTGGATCATGTTCATGCGGGTGGTCTCGCCCGCCTTGTCTGCCCCCGCCATCACTTGCGATCCCAGGGCCGGCCGCTGGCCGTTTCTTCGTCGAGCATCTGCTGGCGCTGCTCCTTGAGGTGCCAGGGCATTTCCTCGAACACGCCGTCGAACAGCGTATCGAGCGGCTGGTGGAGGCCGTGGCCGAGGATGCCGTTCTTTTCCGCTTCCTTCTGCGCGGCGCGGACCTGTTCGGCGACTTCCTTGTCCTGCGCCACGTGTCGGTCCTCATCCCATTCGCCGAGCTGGATCAGGTGATCCTTGAGGCGGCGGATGGGATCGCCGAGCGGCCACGCGTTCGGCTCACCGGCGGAGCGGTATTGCGTCGGGTCGTCGGAGGTCGAGTGCCCTTCGGCGCGATAGGTGAAGTGCTCGATCAGCGTCGGTCCCTGGTTGGTGCGCGCGCGCTCGGCCGCCCATTGCGTCGCCGCATAGACCGCCAGCGCGTCGTTGCCGTCGATGCGGAGGCCGGCGATGCCATAGCCCACCGCCCGCGCGGCAAAGGTCGTCGCCTCCGCGCCCGCGAACCCCGAAAAGCTGGAGATCGCCCACTGGTTGTTGACCACGTTCATGATCACCGGCGCGCGATACACGCTGGCGAAGGTGCAGGCAGAGTGGAAGTCCCCTTCCGCCGTCGATCCCTCGCCGCACCACACCGCGGCGATGCGCGTGTCGCCCTTCGCGGCCGACGCCATCGCCCAGCCCACCGCCTGCGGATATTGCGTGGCAAGGTTGCCGGAGATCGAGAAGAAGCCGTGATCCTTGGCCGAATACATGATCGGCAGCTGCTTGCCCTGCAGCTTGTCGCCCTTGTTCGAGTAGATCTGGTTCATCATCTCGACGAGGCTGTAGTCGCGCGCGATCAGCAGTCCCTGTTGCCGGTACGACGGAAAGCACATGTCCTCGCGGTCGAGCGCATAGGCGGCCGCCACCGCCACCGCTTCCTCGCCCGTCGCCTTCATGTAGAAGCTGGTCTTGCCCTGCCGCTGGGCCCGGAACATCCGTTCGTCGAACGCGCGCAGCAGCGCCATCGAGCGGAGCAGGCGGCGAAGCTGGTCGGGCAACAGCCGCGGATCCCACGCACCACCCGCGCGGCCATCCTCGTCGAGCACCCGCACCAGGCCATAGGCGAGTTCGGTGAAGCCACTCGCCGGCTCGGCCGTGTCAGGACGCCGTGCTGCACCGACCGGGGGCACGTCGACCGCGGCGAAGTCGGCGACGTCACCCGGCCGGAACTTGGGCTCCGGCACGTGCAGCGACAGGGGCGGCAGATTGGCGCGGGGGGAATCGGCCATGGTCTCTCCAGCTCATCGGCTTCACTGCCGACGCTTGGCGAAGCTTGTGCAGCCTTGTTATAAAATTTCAAGCACCTTGAGCATGGGGCGGAGCTGGCGGCCGGTCAGCCGGTTCCGTCGGAGCCTATGCCCCGACCGTCTGCTCGATGACCCCGAAGATCGGGTGGTGGCGGTCGTCCTCCGCCCAGATCCGCACGGTATCGCCGCGCTTCAGGAACGGCGTGGAAGGCTGCCCGTGCTGGATCGTCTCCACCGTGCGCAGTTCGGCGAGGCAGGAATAGCCGACGCCGCCGTCGCCGATCGGCCTCCCCGGCCCGCCGTCTGCGTCCCGGTTAGACACGGTGCCCGAGCCGATGATCGTCCCCGCTCCCAGCGCACGCGTCTTTGCCGCGTGAGCGATCAGCGTGCCGAAGTCGAACGTCATGTCCTCGCCGGCCGCGGCCCGGCCGAACGGCTTGCCATTGAGATCGACCATGAGCGTGCGGTGCAGCTTGCCCCCCTTCCACCAGTCGCCCAGTGCATCGGGAGTCACAAACACCGGCGAAAAGGCGCTGGCGGGCTTGGACTGGAAAAAGCCGAAGCCCTTGGCGAGTTCGCCGGGGATGAGGTTGCGCAAGGAGACGTCGTTGGTGAGGCCGACCAGCCGCACCGCCGCCAGTGCCTGCTCGCGCGTCGCGCCGAGTGGCACGTCCCCGGTCACCACCACGACTTCGGCCTCGAGATCGCAGCCCCAGCTTTCGTCCGCCAGCGGGATGTGATCGCGCGGCCCCAGGAAGCCGTCGGAGCCGCCCTGGTACATCAAGGGATCGTGCCAGAAGCTGTCGGGCATTTCGGCGCCTCGCGCCTGACGCACCAACGCGACGTGGTTCACGTACGCTGACCCATCCGCCCATTGAAACGCGCGCGGCAGCGGAGCGGCGGCGCCATGTTCGTGGAACCGCTCGCGCGGGATCGCTTCATGCTCCAGATCGGTGGCAAGGTTGCGAAGCGCGGGCTCCAGCCGATCCCAGTCGTCGAGCGCCCCCTGCAACGTCGCAACGATGTGCCCTGCATCCGCGTACCAGGCGAGGTCGTTGGAGACAACCACCAGCTTGCCGTCGCGGCCGTGCTTCAGGCTCGCCAGTTTCATGCTTCTCTCTCCCTTGCTGCCATGGTCATACGCCCGGCCGCCGGCCCGAGTCGAGCGCGCGCGTCGCCC
>Ga0210040_10004424_pt1 | contig 18372 bp, 18 predicted proteins | sample CryGeyCG12114_NA_FD_185462 | JGI IMG/M metagenome (GOLD analysis project Ga0210040, IMG submission 185462) | Groundwater microbial communities from aquifer - Crystal Geyser CG19_WC_8/21/14_NA (SPAdes) (version 2) | ecosystem: Environmental > Aquatic > Deep subsurface > Groundwater | place: USA...
AATCGGTGGCTAAGCAGAAGGAGTTTCTAAGCCTGCTCAGGTTTCTCGGTAATGAGCTGCAGATACCGCGCGAATTTCAGGGGGCCGGGGTGGGATTTATACCTGTTAATGACTGTTATCAGGTATAAAAAGGAGCGGGAGGTCGCCGGACTTGCAAAGTGCGAACATTTCTTTATTGATTGCTATGCGGCATCCCTAGCTTATCAACGTTCGCTCGCTGCGCTCCGATGCCATGCTGGGTCCGCCAGGCAACGATTGCACTAATAAGAATGACGAGCCAGCTCACATAGAGCCATAGTAGAAACAGAGGAACTACAGCCAAAGCCTCGTAAACGTTTTCGTTCCAATCACTCCTCCTCGTGTAAATGCCGAAACATATCGAGGCCAATCTCATCAAGACCGTCGCCGTTAAGGCCCCGACTAAAGCTGCTTTCATTCCTACGTGGCAGTTAGGAGCGATTTTGTGAGCGCAAAAAAACGAGATGAAGGTGACCAACGTATTTACCGCGACTGAAAGAAAGGTGGCTTGATTTTGCTGATTGTCCTCGCCGAATGGCAAAACGTTACTTGCCCCAAAATAGTTCAAGACCGTAACTATCAGAGAAATAGCCAAAGCGCCTAACGTCACGGTTAGGCAGAAAAACAGAAGGCGCTTCCACCAGCTTCGATTATCCGAGACTTGCCAGATTTCGTTGAAGGCAATTTCTACATTCCTTAGAAGCAGCATAATAATAACGAAGAGAAATAAAAAACCGACAATACCGATTTTAGCGACGTCCATATTAAGAGCCTATCCGAAAACTGTTGAATTCAAAAGCCTTACCTTTTAACTTCTCGGCAGGTCCAGTGGCTATCTCTCTGTCTTGTTGCTGAGGTTGTCGTGGGGAAAAGTTCTGACCGCTATCGAATGCCCAATGAGTTATGGACTCGTATAGAATCCTTGCTTCCAGATGTGCCCCAGTTCTCAAGTCCGAAGGGCGGCCGACCTCGACTTCAAAAGCGGCGACCTATTGCCGATGGCATTTTTTATAAGATGCGAACCGGCTGCCAGTGGAACGCCATTCCTCGAATTTTCGGAGCCAGCAGCACCATTCATCACTACTTCCAAGAGTGGGTAGAACTCGGAATTTTCGAGCAAGTTTGGGACATGGCTTTACAAGAATATGAAGAGCTTCGAGGCACATCTTGGAAACATCAGTCATTGGATACGGCGTCGATAAAAGCACCGCTCGGTGGGGAAAAAACCGGGAAGAACCCAACGGATCGGGGCAAGCTTGGAAGCAAACGCTCCGTCCTGGTCGACGGGCGTGGCGTGCCACTGTCGTGCGAAATTGCCGGAGCGAATACGCATGACGCTAAGATAGTTCAGACGACTCTTAAGAAGAGGAAGTATCGCCGGCCCAGGAACAAGCTTCGCAAAAGCCTACATATTCACCTTGATAAAGGATACGACTCAGCCGCCGTAAAGACAACTGCAAGGCGTCATGGATATATTCCACATGCAGCGAAGAGAAGAAGGCGTGACAGGCGAGGTCGCCCAGTAACCAGGCGAGATCCATATCGATGGGTCGTGGAGCGAACTCATGCCTGGGCAAATCAATTTCGTGGATTGAAAATCAGGTGGGAAAAGAAGGCAAGCAACTACGAAGCTTTACTTCATGTGTGTTTTGCATTAACGGCGCTTCGTGTTGCCGGGGTTTTTGGATAAGCTCTTAGTTCGCAGGCTTATCGAGCAGATGCAAATCGAGCTTATCAAGGTTTTTGATTACCCGGTCAATGCGTAGCGGATATGCCTTCTGAGGATAGACGTGACCTTTGTAGTCAGGTTCGCCGATGGTTGTAAAGAAGTTCTGAAACACGCCAGGAGTCAGAAATCCCATGAATCGTGTGAAGGGGCTATCCATTTTGTAGGCATGAATAGTTCGAGCCGGCACAGCGGCAAAGTCTCCAGGATTCAGGGTAAGAACTGTATCGTTCACTTTCATAGACACCTGTCCTTCTAAGGCAAGGAAAGTTTCCGAATGAAGCTCATGGTAATGTAAAGCGATCATCGGAGAAACTGTTCCTTGACTCATCACTACAAAGAATTTACCCCCTGTGTTTTCCTGTTTCGCTAAGAAAGCGAACATTTCAGAACCACTTACAAATCGAGTTCCTTCATCAGCGGCGAGCACGAATGGGACTTTGCCTGCGGGCAATGTTGCATTGGCGATACGATTCCCCCTACCTTCAGGAATTTTTTGTTTCAAGAACTTTACATCGGAAACAGCTTCGGCTTTATTTACACGTTCTTTTGAAATCTCGTTTATGGACACTTCCGGCTGGACGAAGGCTTCAGTTGGCTCTCCGAGTGCCTGGTACATTGGTAGTACACCTGTGCCCGAATACCAAGCCAACATTTTAGTCCGATGAGCTGCGAATCTAAATCCGTATGCTACATTCTCTGGGACGCTCGCAAAATCTCCGCGATTCATCCAATAATGTTTGCCGTCAAGCCAGAGATCCGCTTCGCCTTCCATCATATAGAGCGCCACATGATGTTTTGAATGAGTATGAATGCCTTGTCCGGAACCTTTTCCGCCAGTGATCGTCATGAGTTCGAAAAGTCCGCCTGAATCATTAGCTCTCGACATGAAATTAATGACTGTTCCGCCGACCAAGTATCGTTGTCCTTCTTCGGCTTTCACATAATACGGGATTTTCTTGCCTGGTAGCTTTCCCTCAGGGACGACCTTTTGGATATCAGCTATCGATTCCGAGCCCTTCCTCAAATATTCAGGACTGGTCCCTGGCAAGGGTACAACTTGGCCGAAGGCTGCGTTACTCAACCAAAGACTCATGAGGATAGACACGATTGTTCGACTAGAAAACATAGATTGCGTTCTCATAATGAATTCCTTAATTAATTTATCTGTACGCTGGTAAGCGTTTGGAGAAAACTAATGCGCTCTTTTGCGATCTCACCCTCAGATAGCGAGCCTTTATTTGTTATATGAAGAAGCCGCGTATCATTTGAGGCTTGATACAGGGGCCATTGAATATGACCTTCCAGGTTCGGGATTCCTGACTTGGCAAACTCGATCCATCGTGACTGAAGTTCATTTGCAATTCTCATATCTTCAACCGGGGCATTGGAATGACCAAGCGTTGTCTGAAAAATGTAGTCTATTTCTGCCCCGTGTACTGCCCCCACTAGAGACTTGCGTTTTGTGGGGGACACATAGGAGAAGTAATAGCGAAAAGTTGGTTTGCCAAATTTCGCAGATGCTTCTGCAACGAGTTTTGTGCCCACGGTCGCGAACAAGTCAGTAGCAATCTGGGCTGCTTTCAAAGTGAGCTTCCCAGTCCCATATCCATCTGTAAGTTGGCTGGCTTTCGTCCAATTTTCCTGTCCTAATTTTGCCGGCACACGAGAAGAGAACTCGGGAGGAAAAAATCCTGCTTCGTAATTATTGCTGCCAATTAGAAGGGGGATTTTATGAAATTCACCCTTTTTGAAGGACTGACTCATTCCCATTTTTAAAAATTTCCCGTCAATGAACGGCATTGTGTCCGTTCTCGCTTTCGGCATTGCTTTCTGGACTCTTAGTGCTGGGAGCGCACGAAGTTCGTCGCTTGTGGCATTAGCTCCGAGGCCGAAATCTTTAGTTGTGCGAAGCGCGATTGCTTCCATTTCATAGCGGTTTGTCTCCGGAAGATCGAGAGCACCTGATTGAACAATGCTTTTGTTGATGAGGCCTTCTGTAGATCCGGAAGCCATGAGATAGAGTATCGATGCACCGCCAGCAGACTCTCCAAAAACAGTAATGTTATCCTCGTCCCCTCCGAAGTGAGATATGTTTTGCTTGACCCATCGAAGCGCTTGCACCTGATCCAGTAATCCATAGTTCCCATCTAACCCTGTTTTGGTGTTAAGGGAAGGATGAGCGAAAAAGCCGAATATGCCCAAGCGATAATTTATTGTTACGACAACTGCTCCTTTACGCGCGAGCGAGCGCCCATGGTAGGCAGGTAGTGAGGCACTCCCAAGACGAAACCCTCCGCCGTGAATCCAGACCATCACGGGAAGCTTGTGCTCTCTTTTTCTGAATATCTTAGAGTCATGTATTGGGAGCGGGGACCAAACATTAAGGTACAAGCAGTCTTCCGAGATGGGGGCGCTTCCTATATTTTGCTCACCTAAGTCTTTTTCGGTTTCCTGCATACAAGCAGGCGCAAACTGCCGGGCCTGCCTTGGCTCGACCCATGGCGAAGCGGGCTTCGGCGCGGCCCAGCGCAGAGGGCCAACAGGTGGCTGTGCATAGGGAATCCCTAGGTACTCGGATACCCCTTCAGTATATGCCCCGACTAGAGGTCCAGCAGGCGAATCTAACATTAATTTTGGCTTTGCTTCTTTAGGTGAATGCAAACAACCGACTACAGTTATCTGAATTAAAATTAGAAAAGCTAAGTGTATGAACGAATCAACCATGATGGCCTCCATCTCTACCCAACTTTACGCTCTAAATTTTAGATAATAAAGTTCGATTATCGAGAGTTAATGATCGAATTTTTAGATAGATCAGTAGGCAGCAATATTCAGCCAATGTTACGCATCATCTTTAGCTTCAATCAATTTAGCTAGTTCGCGGACAATTGGATCGTCGATGCAACGATCGTTCACATGCAGACCCAAGGGGATATGAATAATGCTTCCACTCCTGAGCGGTATAGGGCGCAAAATATCGTCGGTGAGATCTTTTTGAATAAGATGAAGAGGGAGCCAGCCATAACATAAGCCTTGACGAACGACTTCGATCGCGGATTCAACCGAGTTCACTTTCCACTGTCGACCCGCTCCACTCTGAGTTCCTTCAACTATGTCCGACTCATGGATTTCAACCAATGCATATCGAGCAAGGACCGATTTTTGTAGCGGCTTTTTACAAGCAAAAATTGGGTGGCCTGTCCGTGCTACCGCTATGAGCTTCATGTCTGCTACGAGATTGATATCTTTTTTTCCTGGTGGAGCGAGAAGCACAGCCAAATCGTATTCAATGTCATCATATTTTAACTTTCGAACCGTTTCCGTAAGGTTGATCTCTGCATACGGATATTTCTTAACAATCATATTGAGAGCGGAGAATAATTGTGTCTTAGAAAACAAAGTGTCAACGACGAGCCGAATTCGAATCGGGCCTCCCTTGGCAATCCCCTGCCCGCGACTTTCTATTCGCTTGAGCTCTTCAATCAGTGGTACGACTTCGGCCATGAGTGCCGCACCAGCTTCGGTAATCACTGCACGTCTACCTTGTAACTCAAGAAGTTCGACACCAACAGCATCACGTAAGCGACCGATGGCGTAGCTAACCGAAGATTGACTCCGATTGAGCCTCTTTGCGGCAGCAGCAAACCCTCCTTCCTGAATCACCGAAATGAGAACCGCCCATTGTTCGAGAGTGGATTTTGGAATTGAGCGCACAGGCTTCTCCATGCCAGTTTGATTTCAATACAATTTCGGAGAATAGCTTGGATCGACATGGGCTTACCCTCCTGTGAAGATTGCAGTATGTCCACAATCAGACTATCTTTTAACTCAGGCACCTTCTGCAAGCCCTCGTTATCCGCCCTCATTTTCTTTTTCGCATCACTCGTAATGTACTGATTTGAGGGCCTAGGCCAAATATGCAAAAAGTTCGATGCGCTATGGCTAAAAGTTTCTTTTTCTCAGGGCTTTAAGCATGGTTATATTCCGCATGCAGCGAAGAGAAGAAGGCGTGACAGGCGAGGTCGCCCAGTAACCAGGCGAGATCCATATCGATGGGTCGTGGAGCGAACTCATGCCTGGGCAAATCAATTTCGTGGATTGAAAATCAGGTGGGAAAAGAAGGCAAGCAACTACGAAGCTTTACTTCATGTGTGTTTTGCATTAACGGCGCTTCGTGTTGCCGGGGTTTTTGGATAGGTTCTAAGTAAAAACTGTTCTAAAACCTGCACCATTCTTTCACCAGTCTGTGGCGCCAGGTTCTTCAAAACATATATTCGAAATGAAGAAAACCAATCCGCATTGGGATCGGTCAAAGGCTGAAACATAGAAACGACCGCAAAGATCACAGCTAGCAACGGAACGATAGATCCTAAAGAAGCGTAAGACATACTGCTGGCATGCAGCATAACGTTTCCCTCGACAACATCCGTCAGTACCGTCCGAGTGGCTCGATAAAACTGGGTGCATATTTTCTTTGTACGTTCGAGATACAAATTTTGATCCCCATGAGGTTCATAAAATATTCAAATTGAATAATGCAATCACAATAACCTTCAACACCGGTACAAAGAAAGAACTGGTATTCAGCTTAAATCAATTTAATTTTACTGACCCCAAAACCTTTTCTAATCTCTTAACAGCCTCTTGGCAGGCGATCGCATCATGTGGCTCCGATATAGAGCTTTCGACTTGAGAAGAAATGAGACTTACGTGCATGCGGAGCGCTGCCTGTCGGTGCGGGGTCACACCCAGCGCAGCGATCGTTTCCAAAGCGTGCAGTTGACGACTTAGTACAGCAGAATTTCCAGCTGCGTTTTGCCTAATTTCGTCAAAGCCTTCTGAGAGAAGACTGACAAAGCTTCGCCCACGCAAAATCAGATTTTCTGAAGCATCCTCGCCATGCTGTTTCACTACGAGATCCCGGCGAGCAAGACGCACAAAAATTGCAGTAAGATAGTCTATACACATTATAGCAGTCGTGCTGTCGTTGATTCCGGGGGAGAGGGCCTTTAAAGCAACGTCGACGATCTGCCGAATGCCGAAGCTTACGTCTTGTCTAACTGTACGCTGTCGACCGATGACAAATGCTTCATTAAGTTTGGAGGATGTGTCCCCGCTCATCTCTTTACCCGAAGATATTGATACCAATGCCCCGCCCTCGATCACAAACTCCCCTGGCCCTCGTTCCATTCGAATTACACACTCGTTTTGTTTCGCTTGGATTAGAAGCGCTTTATAATCAACCGCTTCAATATATCCAGTTTTCACCGCCGGAACAGCGATCCAATGTTTCTCCGTGAGCAGAACCGGGTCTAGCGATGTAGCTTCAAATTGGTCCTTTCCCTGTTCCTCCACAAATTGCTTGTCAATTGATGCAATCGTCTCTTTAGCCGTCGCGGCAATGATATTTGATGCTTGAATTGACATAGAAATGTGATGAATGAAGAAGATTAAAAATCCGATCCCGAAAAAAGCCATGATCAACCCGCCCATCACAGCGAGCGAGGGAACAAACGATCCATCACTACCCTCCCGAATTGTGCGCAGCACAACTAGGCAGTAAGCGAACACTCCTAAAAAGAGTCCAAGTACGGATTGATTAATCCGATCCCGCCTAAAGTTCCGCAGAATTCGTGACGTATATTGGCTCGATGTTAGCGACAGGGCTACAATTGTAATAGAAAAAACTACACCGGCGACCGTAATCATCGAACTAGCTACCGCTGTGAGTAGCCCTCGTGAACCTGCTGCGCCTGCTCCGAAAAGCAGTGGCCATTTCTTCTCGAAATGCAAATCAGTGCTAACGTCAATTAATATCAAAGCGCCAGCCAACATTATGCTTCCTAGCACTATTAATGTAGGTAAGAACCAAAAGCTTGATTGTAACGATTCCTTCCACTGACCTAACCTATTTTTCAAGCGCCACCTCGACGGTATTCATAGGCACATCCTTTAGAGAAGATGATTCGCCTGCTTTCGATAATTTTAAAACACTGAAAGAGCCATCGGTCTCAAGTACAACACTACGATCAGAGAGATCGCCGACCCCTTGAGATCGGAGAGCTTGCCTGATCTCTGATTCTGTTGTGCGTTGAGACTTAAGCGCAGCGTGTAGAAACCGTCCTTGAAAGAGGAGGAGCGTAGGTTCGCCACGAGCGAGACCTCGGACAGTTGCTGAGCGAACTGAGAGCCAAGTTACCGAGAGCTGAAGTGCGATAAGAAGAGCCATCGCTAATAAGCCTTCAGCTAATGCGACATCTTTCGAGAGAATCACAGTCGCCAGGGTCGATCCGAGTGCGACCGTGACGACAAGATCAAAAGCGTTCATTTTTGCAAGTGTGCGCTTACCAGATACACGTAATAGAGCAACGAGCCCAACGTAAGCAAATAAGCCCACAATGAGTATTCGTAAAAGGCCTTCCCAGCTGCCAAAAAACATAGTTTACCTCCGCTATTGTGTCTTTCTAGGGGCACTAACGCTAGATGTAGGTTTCAGTAGATTCTCGCCCGTATTTGGAACTTGGGCGCGTTTTGCTTGCTGCTCGATCACTTCGGCCTCGCTTTCAAGACCTCCTTCCGCCTTCGTTGAATGAGATTCTTCTCCTTCAGATGAAGACAAAGAGGGCGCTTTGCCTTCGTCATTCAAATTAGGTTTCAGTTCGACATTTCTTTCGAGCATAGTGACCGGGACCCCGTTCGGGAAGACGATTTCCCGAGCCTCATCGGGCATTGAGATGCCGTTTTTCTGAAACGAAAGTTTAATCAGACGAATAACGGAGGATCTGACCTTAAGCCAGCTATGCTGTTTACCGTCTAGCCAAAAGTAGATACGAAGATTTATAGTGGAGCTTCCCAGTTCATCTACAAGGACTGAAGGCTCAGGATCACTTAAGACAGCAGGATGATCTTCCAAGACTTTCCTAGCAACTTCTTGGGCTCTATCAATAGAGTCGTCGTAACCAATCCCGACAACAAAATCTTCGCGGCGATTTCCGTTCGCTGTGTAGTTGCGAACGATGGTTTTATAAACAGTAGCGTTTGGGATCTGAACGAGATTGCCGTCAAGAGTCATCAGAACCGTTGTGCGAACGTTTAACTGTTGAACAAAACCAGTAACTCCTGAAATTGCAACGAGGTCGCCCGTCTCAAAAGGTCTTTGCATACTTAGGAAAATACTAGCTAAGAAGTTCTCTGTGATGTCGCGGAATGCAATGCCGACCGCAAGACCGAACAGCCCCGTCCCCCCTACTATAGTCAGCGCTAATTGTGTTAGTCCTGAGACCCTCAGGACTATATATACTCCGAAGAGAAAAACCATTACACCCGTCCCTCGGGCAAGGACATCCCGAAGCAGTCTCGCTTTAATCCTACTTGAAAATATTGCTTTCGCTCCTCGGGTCGCGAAAACTCCCATTACGACGGAAAGGGCGAGCACAAAAATACCAAAGATGATGAAATGTGAGATCCCTTTAAAGTCTCGCCAAATCTCTTGTAGACCCTTCCAAGCCGGCGCAAAATCCCATGGTGATGGCTCAGCCACTTTGATTCTATTGGCAACAGCAACAACGTCCTGAGTATTTTGCGCGAGATCACCGGCCCATTTTTTCAAGTCAAGGGACGACGTCGTACCATTGAGAAAAGCAACGCCCTCCTTAACTTCGACATGGGGGCTTTTAAACCAAGCTGTTGCTTCTAGAACGCTCTGAAGTCGAGCTTGAATTTCTTCATCTGGCGCCGAAGGTCGGACATCTACCCTTTTTGTAGCAGGAGAAAATTCGACCTCTTCTGTTGTTTTCGGTGTTTCCTCGGAAAGCGCTTCTCGCTGCTGGCTGAAGCTATGCGGACTCGCCCCTACCGAAAAAACGATAAGCATCACTCGCATTGCAAAGCACTTCGTAGATAACATGAAGCATCGTAGCATCGTGCCATTCCTCCCTTCTCTTCTCTCATTGCTTCAACGGTATCGACCCATGACCTAAGTACGCTGATGCGGCGCCGAACGCTGCCACATCTCCTCCGATCAGGAGGCTTAGCAGAAGAGCTTGTGACGTTACGCCTTTATATTTCGCCAGTAGAAATAAACAAAGTTGAAGAAAAGCTCTAACTACATATGCCTGAAGCAAGCATGGCCGACGAGGAGTTTCTATCCCACTTTTCCGGATTACGTCTCTTCTTGATGGCATCCAGCTACTCAATAGAACTGCCTGCTTCCTAGAGATACATATTAATCACTACGGTTCTAAATTCTGATCGGGTCGTCAGATCATCGAAATCGCGCGAAACGCTGAAATCTTTGCGATTTATTGAGCCCTGGCTTTGGAAAAGCTATAAGATTAAAGGTCTTCATGGCTTATCGAAAAATGAGCTGCATCTTGAAAGTAATGAGTTTCAAGGTGGGTCAGGACTCGGACTACAAATTTCCACTGGGGCGTTCTGATGCTTGAGATGAATTATCTAGCTACCGTGCTATTTGCTTGTGCTGTGCTTCATACCTTTTGCACGAAGAAACTTATAAATCTTGCGAACCGCTACCCAGCTGGTTCTATGCAAGAGAATCTGTTTCATTTTCTCGGTGAAGTAGAGGTCGTCTTTGGGCTATGGGCAGCCATCTTCATCGCTATTTGGTCGTTTCGCTCAGGTACGGCCTCGGCGGCCCATTACCTTGAAGAAGTAAATTATACAGAAGCTGCATTCGTCTTTGTCGTAATGTGTATGGCAGCCACAAAGCCAGTTCTCCACTTTTCTAGGATATTAATCAGTTTTTTAGCCAAAGCCTTACCGCTTCCAAATCGCATGGCTCTCTACCTTTCCAGCCTTGTCGCTGGACCTTTGTTAGGCTCACTTATTACAGAGCCAGCTGCTATGACTGTAACGGCGATCCTTCTGCGTGACCAGTTCTTCACAAATACATCTTCCCAAAGATTTCGTTATGCAACGATCGGTCTTCTTTTTGTGAATATTTCGATTGGTGGCACGTTAACCCACTTTGCTGCCCCGCCTGTATTAATGGTAGCAGGACCTTGGGGCTGGGATACGCTGTTCATGGCCAAGACGTTTGGATGGCGCGCGGCAGCTGCCATTGTGGTCAGCACAGTTGCTACTGCGTTCGTTTTTAGAAATGAAATTTCTAAAATCTATCCTGCTCAGCCGACGGAGGCTCAGGGGACAAAGATTCCCATTTGGGTAATTTGTGTTCATCTAGGGTTTCTGGCTTTGACAATTGCTAACTCGCACTACATGTCATTCTTCCTAGCACTTTTTTTACTTTTTCTTGGCTGGTGTTCCGTTGCACAAGAGTATCAAGACGAAATCAAATTGAAGGAGAGCCTACTGGTCGGCTTCTTCCTTGGGGGCCTTGTTACACTCGGCAAACTTCAAGATTGGTGGCTTCAGCCCTTGATTGCAACCCTTGGAGAAGCTCCTTTGTTTTGGGGTGCGCTCTCTTTAACAGCTCTCACCGACAACGCTGCAATTACCTATCTTGGTACACTTGTACCGGGGCTTAGTGATGGGGCAAAGTATGCGCTAGTCGCTGGCGCCGTAGCCGGAGGAGGGCTTACAGTTATTGCAAATGCTCCGAATCCAGCTGGATACGGCCTGCTAAGAGATTCGTTTGGAAAAGACGGAATCAGTCCGCTTGGATTGCTGCTAGGGGCACTCCCCTACACAATCATTGCTGCTGCTTTTTTCCTTTTTTGATCTCGCTTATACATGAAACTCTAAAGTGTCGTATCAAAGCTCTAGCACAATTTGAACGTGCTGAAATTCACCTAAAGAAAATCGGAGCGACTCATGAAAGAAATTGATCCGCGTGTTCAATATGCGGCAGAGCGCACGCTTTTGGCGTGGATACGCACAGGTTTAGCCATGATGGGATTTGGATTCGTCGTGGCTCGCTTTAGTTTATTTCTGAAAGAATTGGCCGGAACAAATACAGCAAAGCCGATCGATACTCCTGGGCTTTCGCTATGGTTTGGAATCAGTCTGATAGGTTTAGGTGCTTTAGTCAGTTTTTTATCAGGGGCACGCTACGCGAGACAAATTCAAGCAATGCGTGAAGGTAAGATGCTTTTTAAAGAAAACTGGCCGCTTGAAAGAACCATTTCGATTGTACTAGCACTGATCGGCGTCTTCATGGTGTGTTATCTTGTAAGCCTTCGCTTATAAGAATTTTACCCACCTCCATATTTCGCAATTTCCTTCGCCATAGGCTCCTTCGTTGTCAATAACTCATCTATTGAGCCCACTACAGGATGATTTTGCCTATGCCGTTTAAGTTTGGATAAGGCATCTGCTCTTGGAAGGCATTCGAACAAAGTTCACAGGCAGGGAGATAAACCATACGAACTTTAGTTTATAGTAGAATGATATTGCAGTGCCTTTTTTAGCTGAAGCTAATTTTTATTAGAAAACTCACTGAGGCCGAGCTTGATGTTAGCTACTGATTCTGTTTAGGTAGTATTGAGTCTTCGCATTATCCGTGGGTTTAGGGTAATCAGTAAAATATCAATTTGAACAATATAAGCTAGGGAAAATATATGCTGATCAAAGGGCGAAATATCATTGGATCATTTTCTATCTCAACATTGATGTGCATGCAGTTGTCTTGTTCGACAAACGACCTGAAAATATTTGGTTCAGAAGAAATCGAACCTGATGCATCACCTCCGGTTACCACCTCTATAGATCCCATTTACGAAAAGGCAGAGGAACCAGAATCGGATAAACCGAAAATTCGCAACTCATCACAGAATAAGCCGAGCGAAAAGAAAAAACGAGTAGTCAGGGAGCCTCCGGCAAACACTAGTAAAGCAATCGAAGTTTCTAAAGAAAGAGTTAGCGCAGACAATGATTTAGATGATTCTAAGACTGATGTCACTCGCCTCCCATCTCGCGCAAAAGCTCTAAATGTAGCAGCAGACAATACAAGAATTAATCGTTTACAAGATGGCGATCCGAGACTTTCTGCTGATCAGCAAGGAAATAGTCGTGACGACATTGAGATTACTCGAAAGATTCGCAGAAGAATTACAAGTACCGATGGTCTTTCCATATATGCGCGAAATGTCAAAATAATCACTCGCGATGGGCAAGTTGTTCTAAAGGGTCCTGTCCGTTCGGAAGATGAAAGAAAATTTGTAGAAAATTCAGCTGTTGAGATTGCTGGCCTTGAGAACGTCGCGAGCGGCATTGGTGTTATGGCTGGGGGGAGATAGCGCACATTCTTCAAGTAAACAAACGATCCTCATTTCTACAAGTCCAACGCATTAAAATGGGCCGCGCCTTTTGTTTGTCTTCCATCGTCACGATTTCCCTATGACCAAAATCGAGATTTTTTGTTCGTTTACCTTAAAGCGCGAGGCTTCTAGGATCGCTATTTCTTTCATATTTGACGTCTATTGGTTCCGTGTTTTATTTTTTTAACGTTCATCTCGATCCGCTTTGTCCCGTAAATTCCTGCGACAATTTGAAGGATGTCGGAGTGAACCGTTCATCCATCAGGTGAAATCCTGCAATCAGGTATTAGAGACCATGTTCTTTAAACATAGCATCTGGGTTTCTTGTAGGCATGGCAGGCTGCACGACGATCAGTCTATCCTAAATGTGAAGTCCAATTAGCCTGGCTAAACTCGTACAGCCGAAACCTTAGAAAATTATACTTCCGTTTAATTCGCTCTTCGACGATAAGCTAAATAAGAATTTCTTATGAGGTTCATTAGTGTGAAAAATGAGTGCAATAAGCTGCTGCCCAAGAAAAGAAGAAAGAGACAGGAGCTATCTGAAGAGGAGCTTGGACATCTGTGTAAAGCTCTCGGGCATCCTGCGCGGGTCCGCTTGCTCCGAATTCTCATCGAGAAAGGTGAATGTATTTCGGGCGATTTGGCCGAGGAGTTTTCACTTGCCCAATCTACCGTTTCGGAACATCTGCGCATTCTGAAAGAAGCAGGATTTGTGCAAGGCACTATCGATGGACCAAAGCGCTCCTATTGCATAAACGGTGAAATCCTTAATGAATTCAAGAAAATGGTAGATAGCATCTGAATTTTTTGACCTCTTTCTTCGTTAATCGACGAATAACGATGAAATAAGGCGTTAGATGATAAAGCAGAAGCATCGGTGCTCTGTTCGAGGCTCCTAGCGATTTTTATCAGAAGGCTTAAACAAAAATGAAAAATCTTTCCTTTCTTGATCGGTATCTTACCGTCTGGATATTCGTAGCGATGGCCATAGGTGTTGCGGCCGGCAACCTCTTTCCGAATCTTCTGCCTTTGCTAAATTCGATGAGCTATGGAACTACGTCTATTCCTATCGCGTTGGGGCTTATTCTCATGATGTACCCTCCGCTCGCTAAGGTCAAATATGAGGAGCTGCCGAAAGTTTTTCGCAATAGAAAAGTTCTTATGCTCTCGCTCCTTCAAAACTGGATTATCGGTCCGCTTTTGATGTTTGGTCTCGCCATTATCTTTCTTCCAGATCGCCCCGAATATATGATGGGTCTTATCCTCATTGGACTTGCGCGATGCATAGCAATGGTCATCGTCTGGAATGAGCTAGCGGAAGGAAGCACTGAATACTGTGCAGGACTGGTAGCGTTAAATTCAATTTTTCAGATCCTACTCTTCCCATTTTACGCCTATATTTTCCTCACTGTTTTGCCTCGATCTTTGGGCCTCCAAGGGGTTGCGATCGAGCTGACCATGGCTGAAGTCGCAAAGTCAGTCTTCGTATATCTTGGAATTCCGTTCATAGCTGGGGCTCTGACGCGCCTGTTGCTCAGGCGTAGAAAAGGGGCTATATGGTATGACACGAGGTTTATTCCAGCGATCAGCCCCTTAACACTTACCGCCCTACTCTTTACCATTGTCCTGATGTTTAGTTTCAAGGGCGAGCAAATCGTGTCGGTACCGCTCGACGTTCTTAGGATTGCCCTGCCACTTCTCATCTATTTCATCATCATGTTTGCCATTTCATTTTTCATGAGCAAAAGAGTAGGCGCGAGTTATGAGCAGTCTGCAACGCTTTCCTTTACTGCAGCTTCCAATAACTTTGAACTCGCCATAGCTGTTGCCATAGCAACTTTTGGCATCCATCATGGAGCCGCGTTCGCCGCTGTCATAGGCCCCCTTGTCGAAGTCCCAGTTTTAATAGGGCTGGTAAGCGTTTCGCTATGGATTAGACGTAAATTTTTTAAAGATTCATTAGGGAGTACAAATGAAAATCCTGTTCATGTGCGTGGCTAATTCGGCCCGCAGCCAGCTCGCAGAAGGCATGGCTCGACTCCTCTTTGGCGATAAGGCCGAGATCATGAGCGCTGGATCAGAGCCTTCGCGTGTTAATCCATTTGCTGTAAAGGCACTAAAGGAGGTGGGATTTGATCCAGACCGCCTTTACTCAAAGTCGGTCTCGGATCTTCCCCGGGAATTTATTGGCTCCCTCGATTATGTCATTACACTTTGCGCGGAGGAGGTTTGTCCAGTGATCCTATCCAAAGCTCAAAAGATCCATTGGCCGCTTCCCGATCCCGCAGGAAAGATCGGAACAGACGACGAGCAGCTCTCACTATTTAGAGATACCCGCGACGAAATAAGGCGACGCCTTGAAGATTTTCGATGCAAAAATCTCGAGTTTTAACGGGATTGCGTATGAATAACTCGAAGAAAGATTCGAATACGTCTATCACGATCGATCCTTCCAGACTGGCGAGGCGACTCGGGACAAGTGAAGCGGTAATTATTGGTCTCGGCTCTATGATCGGGGCTGGTATATTTGCTGCTGCTGGACCTGCGGCCTCAGCTGCTGGAAGTGGCCTTTTGATCGGAGTTCTTATTGCTAGCTGCATAGCCTTTTTGAATGCCGCGACCATGGCCCAACTTGCAGCTATTTTTCCAGAATCCGGAGGAGCCTATGTTTATGGAAGAAAACGTTTGGGTCCTATTTGGGGATTTCTAGCTGGCTGGGGGTTTGTCGTCGGTAAGCTTGCAAGTTGTGCAGCAATGGCGCTTACTTTTGCCTATTATGCATTCCCCGAGTTTGCGCGGACAATCGCAGTTGGTGCAGTATTGCTTCTCACATTTATCAACTACCTTGGCGTAAAGAAGACCGCTCTTGTAACAAAAATTTTGGTCACTATCGTATTATGCTCCTTAGCTGTGGTTGCCTTTGCTTCCCTCGGGGGAGGAAGTGTTGACTTTGGACGCTTGTCAGGTTGGACCGATAGAGGCGGCGTCGAGGGCATACTTGAAGCCGCTGGACTTATGTTTTTTGCGTTTGCTGGATACGCACGCATTGCAACGCTCGGCGAAGAGGTTGTCGAGCCAAAAAAAACGATTCCAAGATCGATCATCATTGCTTTAAGTATAACCTTGGCAGTCTATATCATTATCATTACAGCCGCTGTGCTGACAGTTGATATGAATGTCCTGGCAAACGCCAAGGCACCTTTAACATTAGCTGTTGAGTCGGGACGCTTCAGCGGTTTTGCTCCAGTTGTAAGAATCGGAGCATGTTTTGCTTCGCTAGGAGTCCTCCTTTCCCTCATGGCGGGCGTGAGCCGCACGGCCTTTGCAATGGCTGCGAATCGAGATCTTCCCCATCAACTCAGCTCTGTTCACCCGCTTCATAAAGTGCCTCATCGCGCTGAGTTAACAGTCGGAATCATTGTAGCAGCAGTCGTGAGTATAGCGGACCTACGTTCTGCTATAGGGTTTAGCTCGTTTGCAATTCTCACATACTATTCGATTGCCAATATTGCCGCCTGGACATTGGAAAAAGATCAGCGGCTTTGGCCAAAATGGATGTCATTAGCAGGTATTATAGGCTGCATTACGGTTGCTTTTCACTTGCCAAAGGTTTCTGTAATCGGGGGGATCGTTTTGTTTGCAATTGGTCTTGCTGTTTATTTTCTATGTCAGCGCTCTAGAGAATCCAAATCGTGACGGCATGAGCCATGCACGGAATCAGATTTTAAGCTTGAAATTCGGTAAGTGAGAAGAAAAAAGTCGTCGAACGAATAGAACGAAGATTACTCCGACGAGGGTTCCAACAAAAAAACCAGTTAAGACATCGAAAGGAAAATGAACCCCAAGATAGATCCGAGAGAAGCCAATCAAAAATACAGGAATTGCAAACCATAGGAGCCGCAGAGAACCCGTAAAAAGGACAGCGGCCGTTAAAACAGCAGCACCATTTGCAGCATGATTTGAAGGAAAGCTATGTTTGCCGCCGCAACCATCCGCGACCAATCGAACTTCTTCGAGTTGATGACAAGGCCTAAGCCTATCGGTAAAAGGTTTCATAACCCTTAAGGAAAAAAGATCTGAAGCTCCAGCGCAAAGTCCAAGTAAAATGCAAAAAACGATTTTCTGTTTTGATCTCCTAACAATCGAGACCATAAGACCAAAAACGGCAACCACAATCCATGTGATTTCGCTCGACAAGAAAAGCATCAAAGGGTCGAGCCATGGATGACCTAATCCATTATTAACGAAACGGAACATAACGATATCTAGAGATCGAAGGAACTCCACTATAGTCTCCTCGGGGGCAAAGTATCATTCATTCCACTAAAATTAAGGGACCGTCACGATGCCCATTGAACTCCAGTTTTTAAAAATCATCTGCAAACGACACATTACGAGAACCCACAGTGCGCGGGACGATCATAATCTATCCTCCATTAGATCAATTTACCAACGTATAGCCCGGCCAACGCAGCTAGAATTCCTCCGACTACGCTTACCGCTATGTATAAAAGCGCTGGAATATGGCGTCCCGACGATAGCAGAGACACCGTCTCAAAGCTGAAGGCACTGAATGTCGTAAACCCTCCAAGTAGTCCGGAGACTAGAGCGGTCTGAATATCTTCACCTATCGGCATTTTTTCTATGCCAATAGCGTAGGTTAGGCCGATTAAAAAAGATCCTGCTATATTGATTACCACTGTAGCTGCTGGAGCCGCAAAACCGAGCGATTTAACGGCAAACGATGTAATCCCAAAGCGAGCGAATATTCCCGTGAGTCCAAAAACAGCTAATAGTAAATATTTCAAGCTTTCCAAAGCCTCCATTTGAAGGAGAAAATCCTAAACAATCCTTTTATAGGAACGCGCCAAGTGACATTCCAAGTATCCTACTACTAAATTTCCTTTAGAGATCACCTAAGGAATTAGCGTTCCTAATAGATCACCATCTTCTCGCTAGCGTGACCCATCTTTTTTTGGGCTTCAGTACGCCAGATCGGGTCGTCGCCATATCTCCAGCAATCCCTTCCAACTGGCAGCACGGAACTTAATTGAAATTCTGGCCCTAGTAGCCGGACATTTTCTGTTTTTAGAAAATGTCTCTCCGGCCTCGCTCTGCTGTGCAGAAGCGAAAGTCCAAAACCTTTCATGAGAAGTTGAAGGGTATCAAGTTTTATATCTTCGTCAGTGCGTAGCCGCGCTATATATCGAGTCGGCCCGGCTTCCGATCTTTAAGCTCCGCAAGATTTTTAGGTTGGCTATCGACTACTCGTATTGTAAGCTAAAGAATCATTTAGGTTTATTGTCAGGACACGAACTTAATGCGATTCGATCCACCATAATTTTACCCTCTTTACTCTGCTTTCTCAAAGCGTACCATCCTTGC
>Ga0210040_10004425_pt1 | contig 18369 bp, 9 predicted proteins | sample CryGeyCG12114_NA_FD_185462 | JGI IMG/M metagenome (GOLD analysis project Ga0210040, IMG submission 185462) | Groundwater microbial communities from aquifer - Crystal Geyser CG19_WC_8/21/14_NA (SPAdes) (version 2) | ecosystem: Environmental > Aquatic > Deep subsurface > Groundwater | place: USA...
TAGTGGTGCTTTCGATCCTTATCTTTCTTGTCGTAACGTTTTTTTAAATCAATGGAATTCTGAAGTAATTTTTGCTCGTCCGGAATCTGGCATAGGAGGCAGGCAATATGAAATGACGCCTTATCATAGTGGTAAAAATTCAGAATCCAGAGGTTCGGGTGGTTTAGGAGCGACGCAAAACCAGGTAGATGCATTCTTCATGAATAATGGAAAGAGCATTACCGATCCTAATTCAAAGTATCAAACAACCGGGTTTACTGATTACAGAGCTCCAGGCAGCCCTGCAAGTTCAAATACCTACAATCAATGGGTTAATCGTGAGCCTCGTTTTTATGTAAATATTACTTATACCGGTAGTATTTGGTTAAATACCAATAATGGATTGATAACAACAGAGATTTACAACAATGGGAATTCCGGTAAAGCTACCGGTGGTAACGATTATTCTCCTACCGGATACATGGTTAGAAAAGCGCAGGGTTTAGGTAACTGGAATGTAGGTAATCGTCCCGTAATACTTTATAGGTTAGCTAATGTGTTTTTAGATTATGCCGAAGCTTTAAATGAATCATCTCCCGGTAACGCTGACATAATGAAATATGTAAACTTAATTAGAGAGAGAGCGGGTATACCGGCATATGGTTCTGCAGAACTACCGGCTCCAGCTGATCAGGCAGCAGTACGTGAAGCAATCAGAAAGGAACGCAGAGTTGAGCTAGCTTTTGAAAATGTAAGGTTTTTTGATACAAGAAGATGGAAAATTGCTGAGCAAACGGATAATGGTCCAATTTATGGCTTAAACATTACCCAAAACCTACCGGAATTTTTAACAGTGGTTCCGTTTGAAACAAGGGTATTTACCAAAAGACATTATCTGTTTCCAATACCAGCGAATTATGTTAACTCGGATGATTTAATGGTACAAAATCCAGGTTGGTAAAATTATATAATAAACCCCTTTTCAGGTAGTGCATGCATTCATGATTGATGCATGCACTACCTGAAATTCTGTTGCCTTCCTCTAAATAAAGTGTCGATAAATATAATTTTCGTCGGTCTAATAATGCCGTTAGTGTATACCTGCCCCATGAAATCCGTTAATTTACTTTTTATTAGTATCGGAGCCATTAATATTATTGGCACAGTCAGATGTAATATAAGTCATTTCATTTCTAAGAAAAGCCGTAACCACTGCCTAATGTTGAGAGTACCTATACCTAAATATTTCTGTTGATGATGAGAATGAAAAACATGCAGAATACCACGAAGACAATCTTGCTCCAGTTGAGTCTATTATTCCTCTTAATGCCGGTTAGATTATTTTCGCAGACTAACGAGGTTTCGATCGTATCTGAATTAAAGCGTTTGTATAGCATTAGTGAAATGCCTGTTTATATAAACGAAAGTGAAGTTTACCAGATTTCATCTTTTGACAGGAAGGGAGGAAATAATGACGGTTTTGAAGGCACCTATTCATACCTACGAAAAAATGATGACAGTTCTCTTGTTGTTTTTGAAGCAGAAGGGAAAGGTGTAATTGAACGGATCTGGACACCTACTCCTACTGATGATACTTTGGATTTTTATTTTAATGGAGTGCAAACCCCTTCCTACTCAATAAAATACCGTGATCTTTTTTCCGGCAATGTATTTCCTTTTGTTTCACCTGTCGTTGGTCACAAAGTGGGCGGATTTTATTGTTATCTGCCAATACCTTATGAAAAGGGCTGTAAAATTGTTTTTAGGGGAAAGAAAATTTTGTTTCACCAATTTCAATACAGAAAATACAATAACGATTTTACGGTACAAACATTCAATCCTGATTTTTCTGAAAAGAACAAAAAGCTACTGCAGGAGATAAACAATCTATGGAAAAATGAAAATATATCTGTCAGAGATATTTACAAAGACAGTGTGCTCGCTGTTAATACAAACAGTACTTTAATTCCCGGCAAATCTGTTGTCCTGGCTAATTTGAAAAACAGCGGTCGGATTGTTGGTATTGAACTGGAATCTGCTGATGCTTTTGAAGATTTAAATAATCTGATCGATCTTAAAGTTACATGGGACGGAGAAAAGAGCGCTGCCATATATGCTCCGGTGGCTGACTTTTTTGGTTTTGCTTTTGGAAGTAAATCAATGAAAAGTTTACTAATGGGTGTTAATAGTAACAATAAAGCTTATTGCTACATTCCAATGCCATTTGATAAAAATGCAAAAGTTGAATTAGTTTATAGAAGTAAGCCCGGTTTGAAAACTACTGTTACAATAAAAGCCAGAATTTATCACCAGGGTATCAAGAGAGATCCGGAAAATGAAGGTAAGTTTTATGCCAGGTGGAAACGGGAAGAGCCTGCATTGGGCCGGCCCTATGCCTTTTTAAATGGTGAAGGCAAAGGCCATTATGTAGGAACCATCTTGCAAAGTCAGGGTAAATCATTTACAGAATTTACGGAGTTTTTTGAAGGCGATGATTCAACTGTAATTGATGGGGTTAATTCTATTCACGGAACAGGGTCAGAAGATTATTTTAACGGTGGTTGGTATGCTCAGGAAGGCGGATGGGTAGAACGTTTGGGTGCAAGCCTGCATGGATGTCTGGATTATTCGCTTCCCTATAGCCGGACTGGCGGCTATCGTTTTTATCTGCTTGATAAGCTGCCGTTTAAAAAGGCGATTTATCACAGTATCGAGCACGGACCGGAAAGAAATAACAGGAGGGTGGACTATACTTCAGTAGCCATGTATTATTCCGGTAAGCCTATAGAGGAGACAGCTATCCCTACTAATGCGACGTCAAAAGTGTTCATACCAGATACGTTAACCTTTTATTCCAGGCTCATGAATCATCTTACCTATGAAGGAAAAATGGGACTTAACGATGGGAATGCAGTAGTAAATCAGCATGAAGATGGCGTGATGAAAATAAATGTAAAAGAATTAGAAAGAGGAGATTATAAATTGTACCTGAACTTAGTGTCCGGAAATACCGGAGATGGCGAAGTGGGTGTTCAGGTTAAAGGTAAAATTACCTGGAAGAAATTAGGAAATGCAATAAGCTCTGGAAGGGCTAATTATATAGGTGATATTTCAATTGAAAATCCCGGTGAGCCTGTTAGAGTTTTATTTAAAGCTAATAGCAATAAAGTTGCATTAAACCAGGTAATGATGATAAGAAAATAACAGTTGTAAATCGAATAATATGATGCATAGAATCAACTGTTTAACTTCTGGAAATAGCAGGTAATTTCTTTGCTTCAATTGATGATATGTGTAAACAAACTTTCTCATATTTTATTTTATGTTTTACCAGCTTTTATAGCTGTATAGCTCAGAAAGAGGCAACAGATAACATAAAAGAAGGCAACAATACAAGAACGCCATTAGAAAAAACTGCTTTTCAAACTGCCAGTCCATGGAGACCGGAAATAGACGTGCGTTCCGATATCGCTATCGTTTACGGAATAGGTGATAAGCCAGGAATGACCTTTGAACAAAGGTTGAAGTCATGGCGTGACAGGGGCTATCAGACTGATTTCATGACCGGAATAGCGTGGGGGGAATATGATGATTATTTCCTGGGTAAATGGGATGGGAAGAATCACCTCGGTGATGGCCAGGTAACACAAAAGGGAGACACTATCTTTCATGGTAAAAACATACCTTATGTAGTGCCAGTTGCATCATTCATAGAATACATGAAAACTGGGGTAGTTAAAAAGGTCATAGATGCAGGCATTACTTCTATTTTTTTAGAAGAACCTGAATTTTGGGCCAGGGCCGGCTATAGCAGACCTTTTAAAGAAGAATGGCAAAAATATTACGGCTTTCCATGGAGGCCACAACATGAGTCACCAGAGAACACTTACCTGTCCAGTAAGTTGAAATATCAATTGTACTTTAATGCCATAAAGGAAGTTTCTTCTTATGCAAAGGAATATGGCAAAAGCAAAGGTCTTGCAGTTAAAGTGTATATACCAACTCACTCTCTTGTCAATTACTCTTCATGGAGTATTGTCAGTCCTGAAGCAAGCCTGGCATCTTTGCCTGGCATAGATGGTTATATTGCCCAGGTTTGGACAGGCACGTCGAGGGAGCCTACTTATTATAACGGCGAGGAAAAAGAAAGGGTATTTGAGAACGCTTTTCTTGAGTATGGTTCCATGGTTTCTATGACTGCCCCTACTAAAAGGAAAATGTTTTTTCTCACTGATCCTATTGAAGACAGGCAAAAAGACTGGCAGGATTACAGACAAAATTACCAGGCCACTTTTACTGCAAAGTTATTGTACCCAATGGTAGCAGACTATGAAGTGATGCCCTGGCCGGAACGTATATATACTCATCCATACAGGTTAGCAAATAGCAGGGAGAGAGTCTTAATTCCGCGTTATTATTCTACTCAAATGCAGATCATGGTGAATGCTTTGAATAAAATGCCTGTTTCAAAAAATCGTGTAACAGGGTCAGCAGGGATTGGAGTTCTAATGAGTAATTCCCTGATGTTTCAAAGATTTCCTACTCACAATGGTTTTGAGGATCCTCAATTTTCAAATTTTTATGGCCAGACTTTTCCTTTATTAAAATTAGGTGTTCCTGTTGAAACGGTGCACATGGAAAATCTTTCTTACCCCCAAACATTAAAAGATATAAAAGTTCTGATATTAAGTTATTCTAACATGAAACCTTTGTCCCCAGAAGTGCACCAATATCTTGCTGATTGGGTAAAGAAAGGTGGGGTATTGGTGTACTGTGGCCGGGATGATGATCCTTATCAAAGTGTAATGGAATGGTGGAATACTAAGGAGAATTATTTTAAAGAACCTTCTGCTCATTTGTTTAAACTGCTTAATGTTAAACCCACCGCAGATGATCAAAAATTTAAAGTAGAGAAAGGGGTTGTTTATGTTTTGCGTAAGAATCCAAAAGAATTTGTTATGGAAGCAGGTGGAAGCGCCCGTTTTGTTGACCTTATAAAAGAGGCATTTGAAAAAGATGCAAAAGCCGGAAAGCTGATTTATAAAAATTCTTTCTACCTGCAAAGAGGCCCTTATGATATCGTGTCAGTTATGGATGAAAGTACCGGCAAGGATCCTTTTACGGTAAATGGACCATTGATTGATTTGTTTGATCCTGAGTTACCGGTCCTTACGACAAAAGCAGTTGCTCCGGGTCAGCAGGCGTTATTATATAATGTGAACCGCGTAGTAAATAAGAAACAACCCCAGGTCTTAGCTTCTGCCTCAAGGATATACAAGGAAGTTGTAAGTTTTAATGGATATTCTTTTGTATCAAAAAGTCCTGTAAATACGACTAACAGTGTACGTGTGTTGCTGCCTTCAATTCCAAAGGAGACAACATTAACTGATAATAAAGGAGAAAAATTAACTAATGTAAAATCATCATGGGACGATTCTTCCCATACTTACTATTTAAGTTTTGAAAACAGTCCTGATGGTACAACGGTAAAAATTAATTGGTAGAAAGTTCTTCTTTCATAAGCCTGCTTATAAATGCACATACTCCTGTTATTTTGATATTAGAGAAGATGGTTTGTTTGCATTTACTTTGGAACTCTTTAACGGTTATTATTGGTAATAAAATTATAATAGTAAAATCAATGTTATTGGCTTAAGCTTAATGTATGCGAAACTTCAAATGTTGTATGGAAAAAGCTGCTATGAAAAGATACAGTACAAGTGAGTGACACAACCGGAGTTGCAAAAAGAATTAATGCTGGCACCATAAAAAGTTCTTAAGTTAATGACATTGATAATAAAACCATGGTTATTTTTCAAACAGTAATTTTTACTTAATCTATGCAGTAATTGAATCTGTAGATAATATAATAATTGGGGATAAAATTTTAAATAGCATGATGAAAAATAGAATAAGTCTTTGTTTAATATTACTGTTTTGGATAGGCCGGGTAGATGCTAAGGATAAAGAGCTTGTAGAGTATGTAAATACTTTGCAGGGTACCAATTCAAAGCACGAGCTAACCCGTGGCAACACTTATCCTACCACAGCTTTACCTTTTGGCATGCATACGTGGACGCCTCAGACCGGCAAGAATGGTGACGGATGGAAGTACCAGTATGATAAGAAAACAATTCGCGGTTTTCAGCAGGCTCATCAATGTAGCTCCTGGACTACCGATTACTGTGTTTTTTCTTTTATGCCTGTTATAGGTAAGCTGGTAGTTAATGAAAATGACCGTGCAACCGGGTTTAGCCACACAAATGAAATAGCCCAACCAAATTATTATAAAGTAAAATTAGATAATGGTATTGTATCAGAAATTGCACCTACTGAAAGAGGAGCACACCTTAGGTTTAGTTTTCCTAAAGGAAATGCAGGTTATCTTGTATTAGATGGTTACACCGGCATGAGTGCGCTTAAAATATATCCAAAGGAAAGAAAAATAACAGGTTATGTAAGTAACAATAAAAACAACAGAGGCAATCTAATCAAAAGCTATTTTGAAGTTGTTTTTGACAAGCCTTTTAAAAGTTATGGAACCTGGGAGAATCGTAAGGATAGTATTAAGGCAGGACAAACAGAAGGTGAAGGCACGGGAACAGGCGTATATCTGCAGTTTAAAGATGGTGAACAAGTGCAGTTAAAAGTCGCTTCATCGTATATAAGCCAGGAGCAGGCCGAAGTAACTTTACAGGCTGAGTTGGGTAAATTTAGAAACCTTGAAGATACAAAAGCGGCGGCGGCAAAAATTTGGAATGAACATCTTGGAAGAATATTGGTTGAAGGTGGTACAGAAGAAGAAAAGAAAACCTTTTATTCTTGTTTTTTTAGAGCAAGTCTTTTTTCCAGGCAGTTTTATGAGTATGATAAAGACGGCAAACCTTACTATTTCAGTCCTTATGATGGAAAAATACATCAGGGGTATATGTTTACTGATACTGGTTTCTGGGATACTTTTAGGGGGCAGTTTCCGCTTAATGTGCTGATGTATCCAACAATGCATGGGCGATATATGCAGGCGCTGCTCGACGCCCAGGAGCAATGTGGATGGTTGCCTTCCTGGTCGTTTCCCGGCGAAGGTGGAAGTATGATTGGGAATCATGGAATATCGTTACTGACTGATGCATGGGTTAAAGGAGTAAGAACCTTTGATCCCGAAAAAGCCCTGAAAGCGTACCTTCATGAAGCAACAAATAAGGGTCCCTGGGGACCTTCAAATGGCAGGCATGGGTTTAAGGAGTATTACCAGTTAGGTTACGTTCCTTATCCTGAGTACGGAGAAGCAACGGCTAAAACCCTTGAATATGCTTATGATGACTTCTGTGGTTATCAATTGGCTAATGCAACAGGAAATACCTTTTACAAAAAAATTTTTTCGCGGCAAATGTACAACTACAAAAATGTCTATGACTCAGCGTCTGGCTTTATGCGCGGAAGAAAAGCCAACGGCGACTGGAATGCTAATTTCGACCCTATAGAATGGGGCGGGCCTTTTACCGAAGGAAATGCCTGGCATTGGCAATGGTCGGTTTTTCATGACGTACAAGGTTTAATAGACCTTATGGGAGGTAATAAAAACTTTAATGCGAAACTTGACTCTGTTTTTACTTCTCCGAATAAAGTTAAAGTGGGTACTTACGGGGGAATGATACATGAGATGACTGAAATGGTGATGGCCAATATGGGTCAGTATGCACACGGAAACCAGCCAATTCAGCACATGATCTATCTGTACAATTATGGTGGCGAGCCATGGAAGGCGCAGCAGCATGCAAGAGAGGTAATGAGTAAACTTTATAACTCTACTGAAAATGGTTATCCTGGTGATGAAGACCAGGGACAAACTTCTTCATGGTATGTTTTAAGTGCAATGGGTTTTTACAGCGTTTGTCCCGGTACTGATCAATATGTTATGGGCAGCCCTGTTTTCAATAAAACAACTATCACCTTAGAAGATGGGAAAAAGTTTGTAATAGAAGCAAAAGACAATAGCAAGGATAATGTTTACATTCAGTCAGCAGCGTTGAATGGTAAAAGTTATAGCCACAATTATTTGCGTTATAGCGATATTGTAAATGGCGGTATAATGAATATCGAAATGAGTAGTAAACCCGCATTAAACAGGGGGTTGGAAGAAGATGACAAACCTTTTTCTCTTACAAAATAATAATTTATGGAAAGAAGATTATTTTTAAAAAATACGGGAATGGCGGGAACGGCTATGTTGATGTCAAAGTTTTCGTTTGCCGCATTAGATGAGTTTCCGGAAGTGCGGGTGCCGGTTGCAAAGCGACTTTTTAAAAGTGAAAGTGTAGAAAAAATAATAACGGAATTTCAATCCAAAGTAAAAGACCCGGAAATAGCCTGGTTATTTGGCAATTGTTTTCCGAACACACTTGATACAACAGTTAGCCATACAACTGTTGATGGCAAGCCTGATACCTACGTTATTACCGGTGATATTGATGCTATGTGGTTGCGGGATAGTACTGCCCAGGTATGGCCTTATATTAGTCTCATTAAAAACGACACACCACTTAGACTATTGATTGCGGGTGTTATAAACAGGCAAATTACCTGCATTTTGCGTGATCCCTACGCCAATGCTTTTTATAAAGACGAAACCAGGACTGGAGAGTGGAAAACGGATTTTACTGAGATGAAGCCGGGTGTGCATGAAAGAAAGTGGGAAGTCGATTCTTTGTGTTATCCAATAAGATTAGCGCATGGTTATTGGAAGGCAACCGGAGATACTGCTCCATTTAATGACAGGTGGCAAAAGGCCATAGAAACGACTTTAAAAGTATTTATAGATCAACAACGAAAAAACGGTGATGGTCCATATTCATTTCAACGGATGGCAAGGAATGCAATAGATACCCAATCAATGGCAGGATACGGATTTCCTGTTAAGCCGGTAGGTCTTATTTGTTCAGCCTTTAGACCTAGTGACGATGCAACTGTTTATCAATTCTTAGTACCGTCCAATTATTTTGCTGCTGCTTCATTGCGGAATGCCGCAGCAATGATAAAGCAAATACGTAAAGATGAGCAATTGTCAAACAAACTAACAGCTTTGGCAACAGAGGTAGAAAATGCTTTGCAAAAATACGCTATTGTATCACATCCTCAATATGGTAAAGTATATGCGTTTGAAGTTAATGGTTATGGCAGTTATAACTTAATGGATGATGCCAATGTGCCAAGCCTTTTATCAATGCCTTACCTTAATGCCGTTAAAAATACAAATCCTGTTTATATTGCTACCCGTAAAATGCTGCTTTCTCATGACAACCCGTTTTTCTATAAAGGAACTGCTGCAGAAGGAATAGGCGGACCTCACGTAGGACAGGATATGATTTGGCCACTAAGCATCATTATACGTGGAATGACCAGTAATAATGATACTGAAATTAAGAGTTGCATTAGGATGCTAAAATCAACTCATGCAAAAACAGGCTTTATGCACGAATGTTTCCATAAGGACAATCCGGCAAGATTTAATCGTTCCTGGTTTGCCTGGGCAAATACCATTTTCGGAGAGTTTTTATGGAAGGTATATAAGGAAAAGCCTTATTTACTAACGACCTGATCCGTATCAACGGTACGGACAAGCGAAAAGGTGTTTTTATTAAAGACGCATAAATGAAGAAGAGTAAAAAAGGGTGAAAAAAAGAACAGTAAGATAGTTCTTACGTTAGTAGGTTTAATGTGTGAAGCAAGGGATAAACTTACAGTAAGTTATCCTTTTTTTAAAATTACAAGTTGACTGTGAGTAAGCGTATACTAAATTTAACAGAACGGTTTTTATAAATTAAGAAGTAAGCATGATTAAATTAAAGAATATATTAACGATATTTTTAGGAGCAGTTAGTATTGGTACATCTGCTCAAATGGTAGCTAAAGTAGCTGATCCTGTAGAGTGGGTTAATCCTTTAATGGGTTCGGACTCTAAGCCAAGCTTATCCAATGGTAATACATATCCCGCTATTGCAGTTCCCTGGGGCATGAACTACTGGATACCTCAGACAGGTAATATGGGCAACGGTTGGGCATATCAATATGGTTCAGATAAAATAAGAGGCTTTAAACAAACACACCAGCCTTCTCCCTGGATGAATGATTACGGATTTTTCTCTATTATGCCTGTAACACAGCATTTAAAGTTTAAGGAGGATGACCGGGCAAGCTGGTTCTCTCATAAAGCAGAGGTATCAAAGCCCTATTATTACAGTGTCTATTTAGCTGATCATGATGTAACAACCGAAATCACTCCTACTGAAAGAGCAGCACAGTTCCGCTTTACTTACCCCGCTTCAGATAGTTCATTTATTGTCGTTGATGCAGCAGACAGAGGTTCTTATGTAAAAGTTATTCCGGAACAAAGAAAGATAGTTGGTTATTCAACAAGATATAGCAGCGGCAAGCTTACCAATTTTAAAAATTATTTTGTTATTTATGTTGACAAAGCTTTTACGCTGTCTTATACTACCAATGATAATCGGCTTGTGACAGATTCACTTGAAATGGCTTCGAACAGAAGTGGAGCTGTTATAGGTTTTAAAACTTCAAAAGGTGAAATGGTTTCTTTAAAAACTTCCTCATCTTTTATTAGTCTTGAACAGGCCGAGTTAAATTTAAAGCGTGAACTTTCTACTGATAAATTTGATGTAACCATGCAAAAGGCAAAGACTGCATGGAACAACCAGTTAGGAAAAATATGGGTTGAAGGTGGGTCACCAGAACAGGTAAAGACGTTTTACTCATGCCTCTATCGTGCACTTCAGTTTCCGCAAAGGTTGTACGAATACGACGCTTCTGGTAAAGTGGTTCATTATAGTCCTTACAATGGTAAGACTCTACCTGGTTATATGTTTGCAGGTACCGGATTTTGGGATACTTTCAGGGCCCTGTATCCCTTTCTAAACTTTGCTTATCCTGCCATTAATAAAGAGATGCAGGAAGGTTTGATAAATGATTACAAGGAAGGTGGCTTTTTACCGGAATGGTCAAGCCCCGGGTTTTCAGATATCATGGTTGGTAATAACTCGGCATCTGTGGTTGCTGACGCATATATTAAAGGTTTAAGAGGATACGATGTTAATACTTTATATGAAGCGCTGAAACATGGCGCAAATAATGAAGGACCAATATCAGCCGTAGGACGCAAAGGAGTAAAGTATTACAATGAGTTGGGCTATGTGCCCTACGATGTAAAAATCAATGAAAATGCAGCACGAACACTTGAGTATGCGTATGATGATTTTACCATTTATCAGTTAGGGAAAGCATTAGGTAAACCGAAGGAAGAAACAGACCTCTATGCTAAAAGAAGTATGAACTATCGTAATTTGTTTGATCCTAAATCGAAGTTAATGCGAGGTAAAAACGCTAATGGAAGTTTTCAATCACCTTTTAATCCCTTAAAATGGGGTGATGCCTTCACCGAAGGAAACAGCTGGCATTATAGCTGGAGCGTTTTTCATGATATAGAAGGATTGAAGAATTTAATGGGTGGAAATGAAGCATTTGTAAAGATGCTTGATTCTGTTTTTATCATGCCTCCTGTTTTTGACGAAAGTTATTATGGTGGAGTTATCCACGAGATACGCGAAATGCAGATCATGAATATGGGGCAATATGCCCACGGTAACCAGCCAATTCAGCATATGCTTTACCTGTATAATTATGCGGGACAGCCGTGGAAGAGTCAATACTGGATTCGCGAAGCAATGAATAGATTATACAAACCTACTCCTGACGGATATTGTGGCGATGAAGACAACGGGCAAACTTCAGCATGGTATGTTTTCTCTGCACTTGGTTTTTATCCTGTATGTCCTGCAACTGATCAATATGTACTGGGAACGCCGCTGTTCAATAAGGTAACAGTCTCATTAGACAATGGTAAAAAGCTAATCATTAATGCAACTAATAACAGCGCCGTTAACAGGTATATTCAATCACTTCAGTTTAATGGCAAGACTTACGATAAAAACTGGATTAGCCACAGCGAATTACAAAAGGGAGGAACTATTAATTTCATCATGTCTTCACAGCCTAATAAAATGAGGGGTAAAGATGTTGGAGCCTATCCTTACTCCTTTTCGACACAGGCAACAACAATCGTGAAAAAATAATTAAAAAAATGGATATCAGTAATCAGGATTCAGTCGTGCTTGGCATTGATATAGGAGGTACTCATATTACAGGAGCATTAGTTGATGTTAATACAAGAACGGTTGACAGAAATAGTCGTAAAAGAAAATATGTGGACGCGGGGCAAAGTGCTGAAAATATTATTTCTGCATGGTGCGATATTATAAATATGGCTTTTACAGACCGGCCGCACTTGTCAAAAAAAATCTGTATTGCAATGCCTGGCCCTTTTGATTATGATAGAGGTATTTCTTTAATTTACGAACAGGATAAGTTCAAGTCGCTTTTTAAATTAAACATAAAAAACATATTGGCAAGCCGCCTGAATATATCTTCCGGGAGTATTAAATTTATCAATGATGCCTCTTGCTTTTTACAAGGAGAAGTTTTTTGTGGCGCCGCTGAGGGTTATGAAGAAGCTTTAGGATTTACCCTTGGTACTGGCTTGGGTTCAGCTATCTATAAAAACGGGATTGCGGAAGACGCTCAACTGTGGAATACTACTTTTAAGAATGGAATTGTTGAAGATTATTTGTCTACCAGGTGGTTTGTAAGCCGTTATAAGGAAATAAGTGGAAAAGTAGTAACCGGTGTCCGGGAACTAAAAGAAATGAATGATTCTGATGGGTCGGTACAACAGGTTTTTGATGAATTTGGTGAAAATCTACGTTTGTTTTTAATTTCTGTTGCTAATAAAGAAAATTATGATATAGTTGTATTAGGTGGAAATATATCTAACGCTATCTCAATGTTTTTACCGGCTCTTGAAAATAATCTTCCTCGCGATATAAAAATAAAAAAATCTATGCTTGGTGAAGAAGCAAACCTTATCGGTGCAGCAAGTTGTTGGAATCTTTTATCAATTGACAAAGAAAACGCAGCCCGGGAATTAGGAATTTAAAGAGCATGAATAATGCAAAATGTTATTTAGAAGATAATTTTAAAAAATACATATGAAAAGTTTAGTGTTTCAAAAAGTTCAAAAGCTGATCCTGTTTGCCCTTGCATCAGTCTCTTTTATAATTGCCACTGCCCAGCAGAAAGCGCCTGCATATCCTTTGATTACGCACGATCCCTATTTTAGCATCTGGTCGGTAACAGATACGCTTAATGCTTCTGCTACAAGACACTGGACCGGTACTGAACATTCTTTGATAGGCATGCTAAAAGTAGATAAGACTATTTATCGTTTTATGGGGCGGGAAGACAAGACTTACAACAATGTTATAGCAACTGCCGATATTCAGGATTATACGGTAAAGTTTAGCGAAGAAGTCTCTGACAGTAGCTGGATGAATTTGGGCTTTGATGATGCTGGGTGGAAAACAGGTGCAGCTCCTTTTGGCGACCGGAGTGAAGCAAAAACCGAATGGAGAAGCAACGATTTGTGGGTACGCAGAACTTTCTCTGTTAGTGATTTAAAATTGAATAAGCTCTTTTTAAAGATCAATCATGACGACAACACCGAGGTATATTTAAACGGAGACAAAATTTACAATAAGCACGGGTGGCTAAATAAATTTGAGTATTTTCCTATTGATGATAATGTAAAATCAAGGCTGAAAAAAGAAAATAATGTACTTGCTATTCATGTAAAGAATACTGCCGGAGGGCGGTGGCTTGATGCAGGTATTGTAGAAGAGCCTGAAGTTAAGAATAACGCGCTTATACAAGAGGCAATACAAAAGGATGTTAGCCTTAATGCTACGCAAACTATTTATGATTTTGTTTGTGACAAGGTAAATCTTACTGTTACGTTCACATCTCCTCTGTTGATGAATAACCTTGATTTGATGTCAAGACCTGTTTCATATATCTCTTACAAGGTAAAGTCCAATGATGCCAAAGCGCATGATGTACGCTTGTTTTTTGGCGCATCAACTGACATTGCTACAAATCTTCAAAACCAGGAAGTAATTGCTCAAAATGTATCAAAAGGTACTTTGTCTGTTTTAAAAGCAGGGACAACCGAACAACCAATTCTGGCAAAAAAAGGCGATGATGTCCGGATTGATTGGGGTTATATGTATGTAGCCGCTCCTAAAAAAGCAAATGCAATACAATACATGTCTTCAGCTACCGGGGCATTTAATCAGTTATTTGCCAATACAACTGATGTACCTAATACTGAACTGACAGGCAAACATCTTTCTTTAAATACAATTATACCTTTTGGACAAGTTACAGGCATACCAAAAGAGCAATTTGTAATGTTAGGATATGATGATTTATATTCAGTTCAATATTTCAATCAAAACCTAAGACCGTGGTGGAACCGCGATTCATCAAAAACAATTATTGGAGAACTGCAAATGGCCGCTGCTGATTACAGTAAAATAATGGCACAATGTGCTGCTTTCAATAAAAAGATGCATACAGATGCTGTAGCTGCAGGCGGAGAAACATATGCAAAGCTTTGCGATCTTGCTTACCGGCAAAGTATTTCAGCTCATAAGCTGGTCAGAAGCGACAATGGAGATTTATTATTCTTATCAAAAGAGAACTACAGCAATGGTTGTATCAATACAGTAGATGTAACTTATCCGTCTGCACCGCTGTTTCTTTTGTACAATCCTGAATTAATGAAAGGCATGCTCAATGGAATTATCTATTATACAGAAAGTGGAAAATACAATAAGCCTTATGCTGCTCATGATTTAGGAACGTATCCGTTAGCCAACGGAGTGGTATATGGAGAGCCAATGCCTGTAGAAGAAAGTGGTAATATGCTTATATTAACCACAGCGATAGCCAAAGCTGAAGGAAATGCAGAGTATGCAAGAAAACACTGGAAAACCTTAACTACCTGGGCTAACTATTTATTGAGTGAAGGTTTTGACCCGTCAAATCAATTGTGTACAGATGATTTTGCAGGTCACCTTGCAAGAAACACAAACCTGTCTGTTAAAGCTATTGTAGGTATTGCAGGCTATGCAAACCTTGCAAGGCAATTAGGTTATAATGATATAGCAAAAACAATTGGCGACAGTGCAAAATTAATGGCGCAAAGATGGGCAGAATTAGCCAATGACGGAGATCATTACAAATTGACTTTTGATAGTACGAATACCTGGAGCCAAAAGTATAATTTGGTTTGGGATAAGGTGTTGAACTTTGGTTTATTTCCAACAGAAGTGTACAATAAGGAAGTAAAATATTACCTGACCAAACAAAACAGTTATGGCTTGCCGCTTGATAGCAGAAAAACGTATACCAAATCTGACTGGATATTGTGGACAGCAACTCTGGCTAACAATCAGGCTGATTTCAGCTCCTTTATAAATCCTGTTTATCAATATGCTATAGAAACAGATACCCGTGTACCTCTTAGCGACTGGCATGAAACAACAAATGGAAGAATGATAGGTTTCCAGGCAAGAAGTGTGGTGGGAGGATACTTTATAAAAATGCTCGATAAGAAATGGCAAGGTAAATAGAACGTTTAGTTCTATTTGACGGAACGAAGATTTTAATTACTGTTTTAAAAAGTTTTTATGATTGTGTCGATCATTACTATGTGTCATACTAAAATAAATAAATATTAGACATGAATAGGGGTTAGAGCATAAATAAGGTACATTATAATAAACAGAAGAAGTTTCCTTACTATAAGCGTAAAACTAAACACGCATTAAGTTAATAATTTTTACTTTTCTCATATACAAGCATGAAACCTCCTGTGTCTACAGGAGGTTTCGTTTATATACCATGTCCCTGTTGCTAAATCAGATGAAGCGGCAGGCAAGCTTATTTTGCTATCCATTATACTTCTTTTAAAATCCCTCTTCCCTGAATTATGTTAACCCTAAGACTTATTTTATCTCTACTAATATTATGTATGTTGACCAGTGTAAAGCAATAATCATTTTTAAAAATTTAAAAAAACTTTTAAAAATAATAGGGGTTTTAACCTTTTTAAGTGCCTTATACTTTCAGGCTATTTACTTTTCTAAGTAAGTTAGAAAACAGCTTAAAGAATACAATCTAACAATTAAACCAAGAGCTTATATGAAAATCTACAAACTGAAATGTAGGCATTTTAGTTGCCTTTTTAAACTTTCTGTTCTCTTCATTCTGCTAAGTTGTTGTACATCAACAATTCTTTTTGCAAGAAAAGACCCCGATTATCGGTTTAAAAAATAGCCTCCAATAACTATTGCAGGGCAGGTGTTAGATGAAAGCAGTAATCCTATTACCGGTGTAACTGTACAACTAAAAAATGGAAGCACTTCTACAACAACTAATGCAACCGGTAATTTTTCTATTTCAGTTCCGGATAGAAATGCAGTTTTGGTTTTTAGTTATGTAGGATATGAAAACTTTGAAGCAGTTGCAGGCAGAGACAACCTCCTTATTCACTTAAAAGCTCGCAATAATGCGCTGGAAGATTGGGTACGGCACACAAAGAAAGGTGAGCGTAACAGGTGGTATGGGTAAAATAGCGAATGATGTAATTGAAGGTCGTCCTGTTGCAAATTTGAGCAGGCTTTGTAAGGAGCATCTCCAAATCTTATCATTCAACAAGGTAATTTTGAGCCGGGACAGGGTGTAAATATTAATATTAGAGGGTTAGGAACTTTAGGAGATAATACTCCTTTAGTTGTTATCGACGGTATTATTGGCGGTGATATTAACTTGCTTAATCCAAATGATATTAAAAGTATATCTATATTGAAAGATGCTGGTTCTGCCGCTATATATGGTTCACGTTCTGCTAACCACGTTTTATTACTTATAATTATAACAAAAAAGGAAGAAAGTATAACGTTTAATTAAAGCAGTCTACCAATAGTGGTAAGTTTCATCTTATATCAATATTAAAGTATGCAAAAATACAGGTTAAACATTACTCTTCTCAGCCTAAAATTTAATGTTTGTGAAAAAGGATCCTTGCGTGAAGAAATATTTGGATAATTGAACTTAGAAGTATAAGTTTGTACGAACATTTGCGCATATGACACTTCAGATTGATCACACCAGTAAACTACCATTACACGTGCAGGTAGAAGAGTTATTGCGGAATATCATTTCTTCACAAAAATCTGCTCCTGGTACAATGCTGCCTAAAGAGATTGAATTGGCAAATCAATTAGGTATTTCGAGAAGCACTGTAAGACAAGCTACTAACAAGTTGGAAAATGAAGGTTTGTTAAAAAGAAAAAAAGGGGTAGGTACGACAATAGCTTCAAAAAAAAGATTGTCAACAGAACTTAATCACTGGTATAGCTTCACTCAGGAAATGAAGGAAAGAGGAGTGGATGTACAAAATTTATTTATCAAAACTGAATTTATACCGGCAAATGAAAAACTGTCTCAGTTTTTTAATATTGAATTAGGACGTCCTGTTTTAAGACTATCAAAATTAAAAGGAACTGGAAGTGACCCTATTGTTTATTTTGAAAGTTATTTCCATCCGCGAATAGGTATTTCTAAAGAAGATGATTTCTCCATCCCTTTATATTCAATGCTAGAAACAAAGTATGGGATAAAGGTCGTGAAGTCCAATGAGAACATACTAGCAAAGCTAGCCGGTCGTCTGGGTTCTAAACTTAAAGTATCACCTGAATCTCCTATATTATATAGAGAGAGATTTGTGTATGATCCTGGGGATAGACCTATTGAATACAATGTTGGTTATTACCGTTCGGATAAGTTTACCTATTCTATAGGAATAGTAAAGAATGACTGATTTTCTTCTTCTTCGTTATGTCTAAAGACTCCCAACGCCGAAGATTTATCTCTTAATATTCTTTTTTGTAACAAGTGTATTTTGTAAATTTTTTGCTTATGCCTAATATGTATGAACATTTGAACAAACAGTATGAGTATGTTTTAGGGGTTGATGTAGGTGGCTCTCATATTACTTCTGCGTTGGTAAGTGTAGAAGAGGGAGATGTCTTAGATCAAAGCATCAGTCGTAAGAGAGTAAGTTCTAAATCTTCCAGCAGTAAAACAATAATTGATCAATGGATAGATGTACTTAAGGAATCTTTATCTAAACTGAATGGTCATCCGTTAAAGGGTATTGGAATTGCAATGCCGGGACCTTTTGATTATGAAAATGGGATATCTCTTATAGATGGAGTAGATAAGTACAATGCTTTATTTGGAATAAATATTAAGGCTGCGCTTGAAACTCAACTTGATATAACAAATGTTCCAATTGTTTTTGAAAATGATGCTTCTTGCTTTGGAATAGGCGAAGGTTTAATTGAACAAACTGCTGTA
>Ga0210040_10004426_pt1 | contig 18354 bp, 9 predicted proteins | sample CryGeyCG12114_NA_FD_185462 | JGI IMG/M metagenome (GOLD analysis project Ga0210040, IMG submission 185462) | Groundwater microbial communities from aquifer - Crystal Geyser CG19_WC_8/21/14_NA (SPAdes) (version 2) | ecosystem: Environmental > Aquatic > Deep subsurface > Groundwater | place: USA...
TTCCAAACAGAGTGTGTTAACACAAATTCCAACTTGCGTTTTCAGGTGATTTTCCATTTAACATGTAGAGCATAGGGCGCTCCCGTTTCTACAATTATAAGACTCGCCTTCGCAGGCTTCGTAATAAAGGGTGGGTTGCCAAACCTTTTGGGTACCGATCAGAAAGAGAGACAAGAGACATGAGAGAAACCAGTCTTGGTTGTTTCAGAAAACGAATGCTGTCATGGCTCATGTGCCATCACTTTTTGTTTATTGTGAAAATTGTGTCGTCCTTACAAACGATACCTACGAATGATTTATGTGTAGTTTCTATGCTCATGCACTTGTTTTATTTGCTACGAAGTCTCCAGCTTGCAAGACGTTATTTGTTATTGTCAGCTGTAAATTTTGCATTTGTGCTATTATCCAGAGGATTTCAAGTTAAATTCAGCTGCACCTGCTGGTTAGCTATAGTTTGGCCAATTTGAACAGGATGGGAGGAATTTTATTGTCATCTTATGGATGTTTTAATACTTGAATAGTCATTGAGAAATTACTCAAACGTGCTAATTTAATTGCTACCCATTTGTCATACTTAAAGGTTTAGTTAAGAAACTTAAGTCTCGTTTACCATTTGGCTCACTCAGCCTTTAAATGGTATATAATAATATAGTTAGTTGCTCGCTCGCCCAGTGATCGCGAATGAATGTCTATGCAATATATTTATTATGTAATACAGTGAGCTTTGAGAGTATATAGGCTGACGCCATAGTGTGGAGCTGAATACAAATTGACACCACCTTTTATTGTTATTGCTTTATTGTGGACCTGAAACAGCGGAGTTCAGTCAAATTATACGCTCTTTACTCCCCGCTCCAGTGTTTATTGCGTCTCAGTGGATGGGAAACTGCATGGATTCATTTGGGCTGAACATCAGTGAATTATGGAAATTTCCCCTTTATCTAAATACCATAAGGTTGATGAAGCGTTTATTTGAATGAATGAACTATAATGGACCTTTTAAGGTTTGCCAAGGATAGATAAAGATTGCACGCTGTCTGTGTGACTTGTTGTACCTTTGCGACTGCCAGACTTGTTTATTATGAACCTATCATTCTTGATTTGCGACCGTAAAGGAGAGTGAAATATTGTTTACTATTCCATGTTTGACAGTCCATATTATTTTTAATGGGGGCGAGGGTACAAAATTCAACTAAAAATCTGCATCGAATCACAACCAGAAAGGCAATATATTGAATTGAATGAATCAATTGTATTGGAACTTTCATTCTATAAGAGCTCTTTTTTATTCATGACAAATTTATAGTATCGGGAGTAAAGTTGGCAACGGTTTGAAACGCGATTTGAGCAAACAGTAGAAACGAAATGTTAAAAAATGCATACCATAAGAAAGATATGAAATTTTATAAATAAATGTCATGAATACCCGGGGTGTGAAAGCGTGGACAATTTTATAAGCAAAATTTTTTTTTATTTGTCTATCAACGCACTCTTGGCTATGGTGCTCGTATTGATCGTACACTCGCTGTGCTCTTTTGCTGCTTTGAACCTGATGCAAGAAACTGTATGAAGCCAATTTTTTTCATGTATTACTCAGACACAATGATTTTAGTGTATCCTTAGTCTGATAAAAAAAGTCTGTTCAATTGAGTTTGCTGTCTGCCACACTTTTTCCGATTGTGTTGTTGCCAACAAAAGTAACCATCTCAAGTGTTCCCGTATGGCCTCTATTTTGCGTAAATGGACATAATATATGTATTCCACAGAATTTCTCTGGTTTTGTAGCTCTGCACACCCAACCTAATAAATTCATGCATGGGCAAGAGATTCACGCTGAAATGGCCGAACGATATATAACTAAAAACGATAACTCATAGCTGTAAACTATTTTAAAAATCCATTGTTTTTGAGCTTTGGATACTTTGGAACACATTGGCTGTCGAAATTTGCGATATTAATTTAACATTATTAATATCTTTCTAACGGTATTTGAATAATTATCTTATGGACTCTATTAGAGACTACATTTAAGTCGTGTAATGTTATTTTCGTTTGGGTGAAGAATTCGTGTATCAATTAATTTCAGGATTATAGGTATGATTATTGTATATTATAATCCCGTGTTACTAGAGAGAGAACATTAAACTTACGTGCTGATCCAGAAATAACCAGATAAGAAAGATATTCTTTCATTCATGCGGAGCAGGTTCTTTAATTCTCGTGCAAGTGCAAAAAGTTACCGTTGCTTTGCGTGCTTTGGTCAGTCGCAGGGCAACGGTAATGCAAACATGCATGAATGGGAAATTGTAGAGCTTTTCCCATTAAAAAATATATATAGTGTAACTTTACGCATGAACAAACTTTCGTTGTTGTTGTTTTTTTCTAGTCGCAACTTTTTTTATCGCGGTAGGAGAAAGTTTGAACATCTGACACCTAATCTAAAATGTTAAATACATTACGTATCCTAACTATCGTTATTGTATGTGAGCCGTTCTTGGTCAGTTTTTTATTGTGTACTACGGGAAGAAATGAACCGATTTATTGAAATTAACTTGACAAAAGAATATGTGAGTGGAGACAGGAAAATGATCATTAGTGACTACGCTATTTTTTATTTCACCTTTTAGTATGTATACATAGTATTATTTTTCATAAAGACCTTACAATGCAATAAATATTCCCCGGTTTTTCAACTCTTCTTCTTTTTTATAACTCACTATTGTATTGGTGTAGCTAATAAACAGTGAAAGCTTGGAGCTTCATTTCAACATATTATTATGATGTGCTTGTAATAAAGCTCCTATAGCGTGTCCTTTCAGTCTGTTTCATTACTTTTATATTTAGCTGCGACAAATAATAGCAGTTGGATGAGTTGAAATCTCTACTGTTTTATTTCATCTTTTTAAAGTATCTTACCGGTTGTAGTCAGCATTGAATTTATGTAAGGCTTTCGAATGCTAGTGATCCAAAACTTGTTCTTTCCAGTGATGTATTTCTGAACTTTTACCAATTACTAACTATCGTATAGGGTCGCTTGTTTGAGAGCTGAAGGCGAAAAAGAAAACTTTACTCAATTTACCGATGTACCTCACAAGGTGTGAACCTGACTATTCCCAACTTTCCTCACTATACATATTGATGTAACAAGTATATTAGTAATGATGAAGAAACTTAATATGAGTAAAAAAACACACCCACCTGAAATTCAATACTTTAACTAATATATTTCGGGATGGTTGAATGTACTTTTCATGACATATTGACGACAAAGCAGTTGGCTGGTTTCTAAGCGCTTTTTCAATTAAACCATATTATAGCTGTATTACATTAGTCCCGCTCCCGCTTCTTAACTATAAGCGTACTGCGCTAAAGTTTACGTGCTGCTGGTTACGTGACAAACTATGTTACTTTTTCCTCATTCTGTCTATCCAGCACGAGTTAAATGAGCGAGATAATTCCGGATCCCAGTTTTTTATCTTTGATCTACTATAATGCAGTAGTCTGTTAAAATTTTTGAGCAGAATTTCAAAATATGTAATAAATAACTCGAGCATTTTTGAACAATTTATACCAATTCTATTATTCTGCTAGCACCAATCCCTACGTAGTTTTTAGGATTTGATGAACTTGATTTTTCTATAAAAATATTGCTGATCGGCCTTTAATTTGTACAATGTTGCAAAAGGATATTTTCTCGATGAAAAACTTCCACTAAAATTTTTGATTTTCTACTACCCTACAGCATCCTATTTCGAGCGACACCTCGTAAAAAATAAGCATTATTATATAGTACACTCCAAATGGTACAGAATCTCACCTTTTTTAAATAAATTTTTGTCAAAGGAGAGAGAAAAACAACACCAGTGCCACCTAACCACAGTCTGGGTGGCGGCATATTTAAAACTTCATTAGGGGTACACCCGAAGCCTTGTACTGTCGTAGATTTCTATATGCGTACTTCTTCCAGCCAATCAGATTAGCAGGTAGTCCTTTCCTTTTTTGCTAATTTCTCAAAATATCCTATTCTATTTCATTCGGCCACTTCCGCGTCACATGGTAGCTAGAGTCACTACCATGCACTAAAAACAGTTTGAAAGTTCTATGTTTAGAACTCACGGTACACCTTTTGAAGCTTGCGTTTTCAAAATTTGCCCAAAATTCAAATTCATTTCAAAAGGAAGCAGAAAATAAGTTTTTTTGAAGCAGAAATTTTCAAAAATATAATATAGTCTTGTCTAAGCAGGTATTCCTAATGTTTACACATTCTCAAGTTACGCAAAACAAACCTTGAGCCCACTTATTGCGAATTAATCAAAAAAGATCCCAAGTCTGTCAGCCTAGCAGAACTGGTAACAACTAATTCGAAACATATTATATTACATTACGAAAGAATACACTGCAAATCCGGCAAAAAGAGAAAATTAACTTTGGCGAGTTTATAGTTCCCCACAAAGACAATGGGAATCAATAGCGTGGTTTATGAGAACCAAAACCAATATCATGCTCGATCGTGTATTTGAAAACATTGGACATATGCAGATAAATTGGGACTGTGTAGGTTGGTAGTATAGACTCCTTCATCCTCTGGGTTAGTAGATGCCATAGGAAAATGCCTACTATTGCTCCTAGGTAACCTAAACGAAAAGCAATTCATTCATGAGCAAGTCAATAGATTCGTACCTTTCGGTAGGTAAAGTCTTTTGCATGTCAACGCAGAAAGGGAAAGAGCCCATAACATTTTATTATGGTCATGGTTGGCGTCCTTTTCCCCAATCATGTGAACAACAACGGGTTATTGGGTTATTCACTTTTATCTTCAGTGCTGCAGGATGTTTAAATAAACTGTTTCTGTGAGGGAACCAAAAGTGGTAGAATTAAACCTACTCGGTGCCTAATAGTGTGCTATATGAACGGTCATTTTACTGTGATGGCCAGTTCTGTGCATAGACATGGTTCAAGTAGAGCAGGAGAAAACCCTTGTGTTTAAAAAACCAAAGAAAATGCTGGAAAACAAGGTGGTCCAATTGTTTCGTCATTGTAGCACTGTACTATTGTATTTGCTATAACAAAGTGTGCTTTATTCTGTAGCTTAGTTAGTTGCCCTTTCGCCCGAATTACTGCTTCTGTTCTTTCTAGTCCTTGGGTAATTTTCATATGTTCTCTGTGTGGACTCATATAATTGTCGTTTGAGTTGAACAAAGAAGGTTCAGAGCTTGTATTCACTTTCAAGAACTAATGTGGGTCATTAGTTCTTGCTGGAAATTAAAAAAGAATATGTAGTTTTGTGAGAATCTTTAGATTAGATAACAGTATTGAGAGCCTAAAACTGTCATTTTGTGTCGTTTTTTTGGCATGTAATCTTTAAAAAATATTGCTCTCAAAATTTTTACTTGTTCATTGTTAAGTGGTGATTAATTAAGACTGGTATGGCACAGAAGAAGATACGCTAGAAAGGACGAGTGAACTATGTGTACAGTAATGGAGTATTCTCGTAAACTTATTTAGCTATTAAGAATGGTCCTGTGCGTCTATTTACTCTAGGATAACGTGGCTGAAATAATTGAGACCAAGTTAGTTAGTCAATTGACTACCATACTCATTGGTTTGGTTAGGGTATGAGTACATCAGAGAGTATGATTGGCAGAGGGAAAATGAATTGGTCAATTGGCTGTAAGTAGCCTGCTAACAGAGTTGTGATCGACGTGACGTAAATAGATTTCGGGTGTGAGCTATGCGCCATTGTTCAATTAATTATTTCGCATTAGGGTTTCCCACCATAGTTAGTAGTCCATTCACGACTCATTAATTACTCCATGCCATTTGGTTTATCTTGTTATGAATGACTGCGTTGGTGGGATCCCAGTCTTGCACTGTACTGTGACAGACGGGAAAATATTTTTCCCCGTTTCGAGGACTTTATTGTGCTAGTTTAGGATATAAATATGGTTCCATTGTTGCAGCCCAGTAACTAACTATAAGAAGCCCTACATGTTGTAGTATTGTGTGCACTATTTTCTGTGGAAGTGATTTATTGAAAGCTTTTAAGACAAGTGCCAAAAAAGTAGTGCCCCGTTAACCAACCGCGTAGAATGTTTACGATTTCAAATAGCTTTCCACACTAAACTATTTTTATGGCATATGGTTGGAAAGAGAACAAAAGTATCCTCAATGGGCTTACGTACATTCTTGTTTTTTCAAGAATCTGAATGGCGCCGTCAAAAACATGGACGAATTAATGCTAACAATACCAAGAATTTTTACTAAAAACTAACTCCAGTGCCTGATTGAGTCTACCATGCAAACAGTTGTATTCACATGCCCTACCTATTTACTGTAAGTCCCATTTGTACCAAGCAGTATTGTGTTGTGCAATTGCGATGCATAAAACCGGAACCCAGATTTATCCACCTGCACTTACTCGCATTAGCTCCCGTATACCGTCAGCCGAATTCCTTATGTGAACGAATGTGCACTGCAAGCAATTGATAACTTTCATTTGTTTACAAATTCACACGTCCTACGTATACAAATAACAAATGTCATGCACCACTACCACTAAGTAGTTTTTTCTGTACTTTCCCATTACCGCTAGCAAATAATTGTAAAAGTTTCATTTCCCGCTACCAAAATTTCCAGTCAAAAGTACAATACACGATCACTCTAAAATCCCGCATAATGCAGTCCGAATCGCATTTGCACATTTGGAGAGCCTGTTAATTTATAGTGCTTGTACCCATGTCATAACATGTCTATGTAGACTCCTGTCTCTCAACTCCTTCCACAAAATCATTCAAATGCACTGCATACAGTTGAATTCGGCTTCCGTACCTTTGGACTCACGCAATACTCCCTCCCTACCTATATACGAGCCAACAAATGGGCCTAAATAAATCAAGACAAAAAGAAAGTGACCAGTAACTACAGTTACTAACAAGGAAATGCTTTATACTTGCTACTTACGTACTGGTTGCTCACGTACTAACTAACTAACTAACTAACGGGCTTTCAGTCCAATCACAACCTGTAAATCATAAATGATGGTTACAGATTCCCTATCCCAATTCCAAAAGGCCACCAATGTTTCCCAAGGAAGTAATCAGTTTCCTTTCTTTCCAGGTTGAACGAGAGTTTCCGCAAGGAGTTCAAACAGGTGCTCCCATGTTTCTACTCATCCCAAGCCAACAAAGTCCAATCTCGACGATTCCTCTCCGAACGGACGTGTAATGGGAACGAGACGGTGCAAGAGTCCTACTTACCCTCCACGTCTGGGCAACAACAGACGGGCCATGCGGGCCTGGGCAAGAATCCCCCCACGGTCACTGCTCTGGAACCCATTGAAGAGCTATTGACCGACTCTCAGACAGTTGTGGCTCTCAATTATGATGAAGTGAGTGCCAACTTTTGTTCCTCCACGAATGAGGTTCAGATCCATGTCCCCGAATCCCATGAAATGTCGGAACAGGAGTAAAGGGGACTCTGAGTACATGAGATATTCAACTACAGCGCTACTGACAACCTGTGAAAAAACAACAACCGGTGGTTAGTTAAACAGTAGTTAGTTAGTTAGGTATAAGGAGGCTCTACGGAGTTGTACTTATTCCTACCTTTAGTTAGTGTGAATGCGAATTAATCCCATTATTAGCTTGTTTCAACTAACTTAGCCAACCAACTCTCTAGCCATATATGTCTATAGATTTTAAAACGGGTGCTTCACACTGTAACAGTGAGGTATGTGTGTAATGTGTATGTGGTGATAGTATTGGTATATGGTGCTCTTTTCTATAGTTAGTTAGAGAGGGAGTTGAGTAACTTGGTAATTACTACGTATATTCATGGGGCTGAAGAAAAAGTTGAGTCTGTCGTGAAATCTTGTTCCACCATCACGGTGATAAACTAATTATAAGAGCTGTCAGAAAATATTGTGTGCCCTTGTGTAGTGATGTTTAGTTAGTTAGTTTGGTAGGAAGCAAGTTTTTGGGATGACGAGTCTGTACTTTAGATAGACATTCGCTTGCTCGTTCAATTTCTTTGTAGTTAGTTAGTTAGTTTTCAGGGTTTGGTCGTTTTTCTATATTCTGGGGTTGTGGCTGCTCTCCAGTCAGTTCAGTTGCCTGGGTTTCAGACCATATTTAGAAACCTTTTTCATGTGCAAGGCTCCAGGTGTGTATTAAATTTAACTATAGTCATAGTTGGTTAGATGAAGTCTTGGGCTGTGTCTGGAAGGCAGTTAATGATTTAGTTTGAAAGTGGGGATTTGGGAGTGTGCTCAGCCAGTCAGTTTGAATGTTGATGACATCAGGTATGTTATAGTTTTTTGGGGTGCAGTCTATATGTATGCGGGAAAATACTAGGGAAAGTTTTAGCATGAGTTACAGGTACAAAAGTTGGAGATGTTTTTCTGTTATTATTGCAGTGGTTTAATCTAGTTTCTTTGTGTGCTTCCCACTTCCGTTCAAAAGTTTACCTGTATGTTGTATTTTTGCGTCATCCAGCAGTTTGTTTACAAAAGTTTAGTTTTATGTATTTGCAAAAATTTATGTGCTTTTACAGGGATAATGTAGTTTTATTCATTTCTTCATTTTAGTGTTTTGTAGAGTGTGTTTACGAGGTGACAAAAAATAGGTCGATACGATTTTGTTTTTATTAAATCTCTAGCTTGGCTGTGATCATATACCTAAGAGCACGAGAAATCTTTGCGTATAGTATGTAACAATAATTGATTTCCGTAGTGATAGGGTACGGATGCAGCACAATTTCTTATTATTTGGGCGAAATCGTGCTAAATCAAAATCTCAGATTCATTTGTGCTACATTATTAGGTATTGATTTTGTTAACTGTAGATAACTATGAATTGGCTAAACTTGTGTTTTGTTTCACATTGTAGAACTACAATTAGTTATCTGCATATTGTAAAATGTGAAGGGAAAGTTGTAACTCAATGGAGATCACTTGACATGCCACCAATCTATAGAATCTTTCGTCTGAATGCTTCACATTGCACGGTCGAGCTCTTAAAATTCTGAATGAATAATTAATTGGATGGTATATGCTAGCTCTTAGTTCGTTGTTTAATGCTAGCATGGGAGCTCGCTGATTGAGCCCAAGTGAAAGAAAAATTTAAATTTCTTCAGCCCGTAAACTACTTAAGTGTCTACTATAACTCGGCAGTTCAGGGCAGTTGAGCCCTCATTTGAAAACAGGTGTGTTTTATTGCTGTCACCAACAGTTTACCCTATGACATTTTTATGCTTGTTCACAATATACAGTTTATCCGTATGGGTGGCTGGATTCACTTTTTTTCCACTTTCATTTGAAGTAGGTTTAGAATAGTATTTTCGCTCGTCGCTGTTGTCCCTGTGGGATTTCCCATAATGAATTTTGTAAATTGTTAATGCCCTTGTTTAGTCTGCTTGTTGGTATATTTTCTTCTTGGTAATCTGATTTACAGTAGACGAGCAGGCTTAAAAAAGGCACGGATTACATGTATGTTGTTGCTGTGTACCTAAACATGACGATAAACGATTGTTCAGTCATAATAAGAAATTTAGTGTGTTTTTAATAGTTTTGAATTTCCTTTGCTTTTACAGATTTTGACAAAGTTTTATCCTTTTATTGTGATTAAAACGGGAACGTAAAATAGGAAGTATGATTTTACAACTGGGTATGCAAATCTCTCTCATAATGTATGCAACAGTAAAATTTTAACATTATTTATTTTGCGGATCACTTTGGTTTTTATCCTGTTGTTACGTAACATGCTCTTAATGTTGCATGAAAAAGGGTCTAACCAAGCAGTTTATCCAACACTTTATCATCCTTGAGTTAATGCGATTTAGAAGCGTGATAGGCTAATGCCATTCTAATTAGTTGTACAAGAGAAACACTGGCTTACATGTATAAGGTATAGGAAGTGAATAATCACTCAACTAGTCTACTTTTTGTTTTCTCACGTACAACTTCATGTTACCTGAATGAGCTATTTGCGTGTCACTTGATTTTCCTTATTCAAACATTCATTATTGTCACCTGTCAAGCTGCTTACCCCACTATTTTTGTGTAGCTTTATTCCAGTCTCCAATGTTTCGTGTCATTTTCTTTAGTTTGGATAACAGCTGTATTGACTGTGCGTTTTAAAAATACTATTGAATCTCATTCACTTTTAGTATTCCCATAATAAGACCAAGGAACAGTTCTAATTCATGCCAAAGGAAATGCCTGCAAAGCTCACTTAAGTAATGCCGAATGGTAATGGTAGGTCAGGTAGTAAGTAACTATAGCTATTAAGTAAGATAAGAAAATGAGCAACATGGGTGAACTGTTGTTGCGGTGTTTAATCATTTGTTAATCGGTTCAGTAAGTAAAGTTAAAGTTGGGCCGCTTCTAAAGCGCAAACTATTTATTGTGATGTTGGCTGAAGTGAGTGAGTACATGAAATGATTTGAGGCCAATTAATTAAAATTATGTACAAAGCAATGTGAAGGAAGAATGTAGTATTGTAGGGGCATTTATGTTTTGTGTATTATGTGTGTCACCGTGATCACGCTGGGTTATTGAGAAAGCTTTTGTTTTCTTTTGATAGATCCTACCCAATTAGTGGAAAGTTTGTCAATTATTCGTGAATTGTTTCTAATTAATTTAAGGGTTTGATTGTTTCCTGAAAAGCTACACTCTATTATATTGTTGGAAACTTTTGAGACCAGTCCTTGTTCGTTTCCAAAATGACATATGAGTTGAGTTTGAAAGTTCCATTGTTTAAATAAATGTTGTGCTGCTGTTGTGATTAAAAAAGAGAAAACAAGGTGATGGTACTCCGATTTCATTAAAACTAATGTAATGAATGCAAAATTTTGTATACTCAAATCTCTGAATGAAATGGCTGCTATGGGCTGCAGGCTAATATTTAGTTAGGATTAGTACAAGTGGAAAGTTTCCTGTTTCCTTTTCATAAATATTCTGTTCGTCTTCAAGTGCAAAATCCTATATTCCACCATGCATGGCTACAAGAAGAAACTGCTATGTAGTACTATTACTTATGCAAGAGAAAGTATGTGCATCTGCCATTGGAATTAGTATAGTACGTGAAGTACGTACCAGGATTTTGTTCTTGAGAGTTGACAAAGAGTACGATAATGATGATACGAAAGACTATGTGCGAAATGGGTATACTCTTGTTAGTTGTTAGTTAGAAGCATATATGACTAAATATGAAAAATATTTTATAAAATTTTACTAGTAGTTGTAATCATAGTAAATACATATGTTATTTAAGTAAATGATTTAAACATATGTATTCCCGTACAATTAAAATAAAAGTATTTGTCTAATCTATAGGCTCGGTCATGAAACTAGTAGGCCTTTACATATTCTCATTATTTGAATAGTTTGCTGGTATGTAATGGTATGACATAAAATGCAATTGTGCAATTCCTTATGACCTTGTATGTTTAATCTTGTACATTATGCGTGCAGAATATTTTTACAACGTAGAAGACTATATATGATTGAAATGTGAGAACTATAATTCCTAGGACTTGGCTATGCTTGAAAAATAGAATGGATTATCACTGAGGAGTTCTAGTTAGTATAGACGGTATGATGAATACCATCTATAGAGAACGTTTATGGACAGGAAAAGTATTTCTAAATTGAACTTTGGATGCTATTGCTATGTTTAGTAGATGTATTGCTCTGTTATTAGAGAAGTTAATGTGTCACATTATACTCAAATGATAAGGCATAGGACTTCCTATTTTTATCATAAGCCAATCATAACAATGATCTCAGAGATCATTCCCTTTTTGTACTTACAAGAGAAAATTGCCGCGTATCTGCTCATGATAAGACTGCGAATTATTTTGGTGTACTAGTACAAGAAAAATGGACTTTGTGCCGATCAAGGTCAACTTAATGCACTTGTTATAAACTTGTCACCATAAAAAGAATCCAAAGCGCGCAAAATTAGTAGTATAACAATTGTTATCATCGGAGTACATTGATTGCCATGATTAGTTTTGTTAATAAATCTATTTGTGTCGTGTTGAAATCCTTTGGCTCCCATTTCTATCCCTGCGCATAGCGTTCACTTGTGTTCCATTCTGACGCCAAGTCTCAACAAGATTCATGGCAATAGCCACTTTCCATCTTTGGAAATCAACTATGGTCTTCAATAATGCATTTGAGTTCTCTAAATTGACGCCTTTATTGAATTTTCGACGAATTGATTTTTCAAGCTATACAAGTCTCGACTTACTTTTTCACTTGCATTTTCTAAAATTACCTCGAAACAGGCATGCAGTATTCCAAACGCCATGGAGGTGGGAACATATGGATAGTAATATATAGAAAACGGGAAGGAAATTGTCACCCTTGAGATGTATGGAGACTAGCACTCGTAAAAAAGTAGGAAATCGGTCACGAGATCCCTTCATTCAAGTGATCAGACTTGCCGTTAAATTTGTCAATAGTCGATTACATAGGATGGTAGACTGAACAAGTTGACGGGAACGATTTATAATCCCTTATATTTAGCACAATGGTTTACTTGCTAGCTGTGAAGTTAGCATCGCTTTTTCCCAGATAATTACTGGCACGGAAATGTAAAATGGCTCTTTTTATTACTCCGTACTGCAGCCAAGCCCTGAGGAGTTCAATTGGATCAATTGCTTTTCTATCATATGTTGTACCATTATGCTTCTCATATATCTTGCATCAAAGTAAAAAAACTTCTGGTGCAACTTGGCTGAGCCCGATATAGGTGTTAAAACAACTGCACAAGTTTTGGAACGCATTGAAAGATTGATTTTACCCTTCCTACATTTGTAGTGATTAAGTGATAGGATATGACAGTGATAAATAGCATTGTGCTGTTAAATAAACTCTAACATGACGCCATTATGTATCTGCTGATATTTAAATCCGCGTAAAACCCTACTACTACCTACTATATACTCTGCATTTTATAACTTACCTGAAAGCTAAATTTGTCAAAAAAATATCAAAAAAGTTTTGGAGGTGCATCCTTACTGGTTCAGTGGCACTATAGTCTATCTGATTTGCTACACGGCGGAGCTAGTATACTTGTTGTTGGGATTTAAATCCGCCTTAAAGTGCTTCCACTCCACTAACTGACTAAAATATTTACTTTTCAAGTGAACGGTGAAATAGCACAGTACATAGTTTTGGAAGAGAGGAAAAAGAAATTTCAAAGAATGGATGCCGCTGGTTATGAGAATGAGAATTCATCTGGTTTCGTTATACAGAAGTCTGTTTACTACTAACTCCCTGACTGTTGAAAACATTCTTGCCCCCTAGGCACCAAATTATTTATCTGTGTTTTCACACACGTTGTGACACGCAGTGGAGAACATGAACAAAGTTTGATCACGATAAATTCCTCTTTTTGGCACACACTGAATTGCACACTTGAGAGGCTCTTTAACATGAGTCCTATTCAGGAGTAATCATACGGAGGAATGCATACGTTTTAGCTTCTGTGCACTCTGTAAAGGAAAACAAATGAGTTGACTTGTTCCTTTTGTGTACTACAAATCTAGCATGCTTAACGCCAGACATTAATTACAGACTTGGCTTCATACGTTCAACGTACACAGTATTAAGGAGGGAGTAAACTTAACGTGTCTGTACAACTGGACTCATAAAACGAGCAGTAAGTGATAAGAGTCTAAAACTATAGAATTTACATGCTCACTGTGGGTGTCCTATTTACGCCTACGCTGTACAATCCTATTTGCAAGGGACAGTAGTAGAGTTATTTAGTTGGTTAGAAAAGAACGAGCATGGAGAAAGTCAAGTGTTGCATGTTTCTCCATCCCAACAGAAACGCTAGACAGGTGGAAACAAAATCTACAATTTCTTGGTGGTTTTGTTTCCTTGTTTCATTTCTATTCCGGGTGCACCGGAAGGAAATAATACAATTTACCACAATGGCGTCTGCATGTCATGTTTGCATGCATGCATCGTTTTGGCCAATTATGAAGGCAGAAACCTAACAATTTGGTTTCTTGTTAGATCTGCAGTGTGATAGCAACTATCACTGTGGTACATAATTAACTGCTGTTTCACATAAACACACCATTGTAAACGTATGTCTATAGGTCTACGAACCAACGATCAGTGCAAAAATAAGGTAAATATAGGAGCCATGGGAAGTAATAAGAAGCTGTGAAAAGATTCAACAGCCACGCTGCATAAAATGTTATGATTCATGATGGAAATCAGACCGACAAATGGAATTATATCGTATTCAGACGTTGAGTGATTTTTTCAATCTTGGATCAATAGGACTCACTGGACGTACGAGATTACTGCCTACCACTTGACCGTTTTTTTACAACCAACTGTGAGTGAGAGTTCCTGTCCAAAACAAAACAACTTATTAGAAACATAGATTATGCATTAGACTGGACTTGATCTCTATTTTAGGTAGTCTAGTTAGTGACAGACAGGATTTCACGGTTTCATCTCCTCACACTCTCATTTTTGCAATTACTCGAAGACAGTGGAAAACTCAATCACTTTTAGATTACGAGCATTGATATTTATCATCAGATAAATTTACAGTTATAGTTTGAACATTAATATTATTTGTTTCTTGGAACTTGTATTACAATAAAAACTTTTCATCAACCGTTTCCATTTCAATAGTTGCCACACGAAAGCAAAACAAGATTGAAAAATAACAGTTTTGATTGTATTTAGTTTGTGGTTAGTGAAACTCCATTTCTAGATTTCGCTATGATATATTTTACTAATTCAGCGTTTCTGTACATTCCTCATGTACCTTAAATACAGTCACAGTGAGGGGAAAACTCGCAGGTCACACTACGATCTCTGAACGGCTGTCATGTTCGATATACGAATAAAACATACTACGGTGGCAAATAATATGATACATTTTTTTAGCCCAACCACTCAAGACTGGACATACTATTTCGATCCTTCAAAGTCAGTGCACTTTTTCAGCCAGCTCTCAGATATGAAAGCGATCAGGCGCAGACAAACTAGACAAATGTCAAACTATCAAGAGCAACGACTGGCGAGGCAGTACATTTTTCACGTCTTGTTCTAAAATAGCAAAAACATGCAACTCTCCATGTATACGGAACACTAGCATAGTATCTGATGGTGACAAGTAAGAAACTAAATTAGTTAAAGAATTTCACATACTCAGCCAGTCCTCTTCGCAATTGCTGACCATTCATATTATCCATCCCACCACTCTGCAAGTCCAGCTACACATCATAATCCAACTCACCAGGTATAAAATTTTAATGCAGTGCTGTCCAAATAGAAAAATGTATCCTTCTTATGACGACGATCTGCTCTAAAAAGAAAAGTTTTGATTGATCTGACCAAGTACAGCAGTTAGCTATATAGAAAGTTACTCTTTACTAAATGTGCTATCGAGTGACGAATGGATGTATTAACTTTATTGTCCAACTTTATTGTATTGTATCAACTCTTGATATTATTGTACGGGTAGGCAAAAAAACATCTTCACATGCGCAAATGAAAAAGTAGTAGTAATGATTTCCTTGTTAACGTCAGCAGAACCCACTGAAACAGAAATGAGTAAAAATGAATTGTCCGACGCATGTATATGGAGTAATCACTGGACTCGTGTTTACTCCAAAATTTAATCAACTCACAGTCATATACGATTTCAGGACTGATTGGATTCTACATAAACCAAGGATCAATAGTCAGTAGTCAGTCAGTACCTTTATTTCACTTTCTGTTTTGCTCCTACAACATATTTTTCCTTTCAAGTTAGTTATCAATTATCGAAACAAAATAGTATACCAAAATATTTGGTTGATAAAAGCTTGCATGTGTTTACTAATAATATAATAGTAGTAGTAGTGTAGTCATAGCTAACTATTTACAAATAGCAATCTACTTTGGTATGAGGTACGCTACGCTGATGGCTTTGACAAATTTTTCAGAATCCAGTCCAACTCCAGACAGTAAACCACACGGATTGCATTCAAATAAAAATCACAAATTGAAACATTCTTTCATAAGCCAGACGGAATAAGAGTATGTATTTATCCGTTTCAAAACCCCTTGCATTTGTTTGCAATCCGATGATGTGCATTAGCTCCCAAGGTATTGTCACATTCATTCATATGTATGTAGTATACGACTGCAAGATTTAAGTTCTAAAATCCAAAAGAAGCAAGTTTTCTCATTTTCTTGGATCAGCAAACTTTAGACTTGTATAAATCTTAACTTTGCTTTTATTAATTTAATTTACTGGGACATCCTGAATGGAATGTGCTCAGTATGCACATCTTATACGGATGCTATTTTCACCCTGAATACCAGCTTTTTCTCTGCAGGCCGGATACATTTGTTTTCAAATTACAATCGATACAACCCTGTCGACTCGAAATGGCTAATCCAATAGATGGGAATAGCAAAAGTACAGTCACAGGCATGTACCGGCAATTTGGTGTATCATATGCATGTTCAGTTATTCAGTTAGTATTACTAACTGCACATTGAATTAAAGCAATAAGAAGAGTTTATAATGATATGCTTCATGATTATGTAAAGCATCCATACTCAATAATATATACATTTATTTATCTGATGCTAAACGAATGGGCTGATGAGTTTTTTTCCTTCTTCTCCTCTATAGCCATTTAACTCTAATGGCTTTTAATGGGATCCTCTGAGATAATTGGCAATTCTGCGTTCCTTTGAATAGCATCGATAAACAGAGCATTAGGGAGTCTAGCCAAGTAATCATCTAGTACGGTGAATGAGAAGACAGGACGGGAGTTAGAACTGACTTGAACATTTATGGCCCTTTTTAAGCAGCCATTTCAATTAGCATGTAGTGCACTAGGGATTCAGTTAGCAAGGCCATTCTCATGCTACCCTATCAGGGAACATGGGATGCAGTAGGCAAGAAGAGAATGTAATTTCGTTACATCACCTGTGTGTGTTTGTTGTGCTGTTGTGCATTGTATTGTATTCACTCCGACCACATTATTAAAGCCTCTTTCCAAGAGTATCATCATGCGGGCCAAGCAAGCCAAATGAGATCGAACTGGATCTCTTATGCTTGCGTTAAATCCCACACACAGTATAGGACCTGAGCTCCTGAACTAATAGAAAACCGCAGAAAGAAAGTAATAAAAGCAGGAGCTAGGAAAACTGTTCTTGGTATTGGCTCGTGCCGGCAGTACTAGAGAGTCATGATCTACACTGTGCTCACGTGTTCTATACACTACTATTATATCATTAGCAAGTCGGTTAGTTAGTTAGTTAGTTAGTTAGTTAGGTATCTAAAGAGTTTGATCGCCCGTAGAGAGATGTGTATTCTGGGTGGATGCAAGAAACAAAGCTATGATGATAGGTAACTCGAGAGCTGTCGCTATGGCTGTTTTACGCCAGACGAATATAAAGAGTTTTTTTTCGTGTATATTATGAGCAAGATTGGAGTAAAATAACTTAGAACCGGAAACTTGAGACTTTATGGATGAGTCGAATGTCTATTAACTTGTTAGAATTTTAAACGCATAACTAGTCTGACGGTAGGTTTTTAGGTTGTCATTGTATCAAATAGTTAGTACATCATGAGTGGTATGGAATTGATGCAATGTCAATTGAATTACTGGCATATTTGTTTTCTTAGAAATGATCTAAAAGCACAAGTATGCTCGAAGACTAGACGGGAATTGTTGAGTCTGTAGACATTCATATATTGTTTTCTATTAGGGCTATGGCACGGGCAATCAGAACTGTGCCCGTCGTTCAAAGGGAAACAACTGGAAGTTGGAAAGGTAAGTTAGTTATAGATGCCTGAGAAATGATTAATCGATGACAAGGTACATTTTCTGACTGTATACTGTAAGGAGAAGAGAAAGGTCATCAATTCATGAAAGATTTGGCCTGTTCATGTTGACATTATCGTGTGTAATCATTTGGAGCTTGTCAGGAAACTTGCTTGTTTTTTTACTTTAGCTCTTGAGATCTCTTTGAACCCTTTTTGTGGAACAAGCTGTTGAGGGAAGCCTTTTATCAATAAATTGGATTTCAAATGATGACACACGGCGTTCAGGTGTCCTCGTAACCCACTACAAACGGAAATTGGGAACTGTGCAGTACATGCACATAGTCAGATATGGTATTAACTAACTAACGCCTAACTAAAGTTGGCTCTGTAAAGCAATTACTTGTTTTAAATTACCAATATTTATTACGAAGCCGAAGGCTGAGTCAGGTAATTACCAACGGGAGCGCCCTATGCTGCACATGTTAAAGCTAAAATCACCTGAAAACGCAAGATGAAATTTGTGTTAGTAAACTCTGTTTGGAACGGG
>Ga0210040_10004427_pt1 | contig 18348 bp, 13 predicted proteins | sample CryGeyCG12114_NA_FD_185462 | JGI IMG/M metagenome (GOLD analysis project Ga0210040, IMG submission 185462) | Groundwater microbial communities from aquifer - Crystal Geyser CG19_WC_8/21/14_NA (SPAdes) (version 2) | ecosystem: Environmental > Aquatic > Deep subsurface > Groundwater | place: USA...
GCCTTCGGCTTCGTAATAAACAAATGAAAACATCGAAATCACAAAACTTGTGGATACTGCAGCAAACTAACTTCTATAATTGGTACCAGTAACAATTTTCAAGCCAACCTTCAACCTGTAGCTGTCGCTGTAGATATGAAATTATGCTTTGTAGTATTAAAACGCCATTAGGTAAAAAGCATATAACTTCTGGATTGTTATCTATGCCGAGATAACACTCTGTTAAACATTTATTGGCTGAGTTTGGAAAATTAGAATTTGTACTTCCATGATTTTTTGAGAGTGAAAGGTTAAGTTTATTAGGCTAACTAGGCGGATTTATTTTAGTAGTTGCTAAATAATCGGACTTGTGGGGAACAGATATCCAGAGGGGAAATTTGCTGAAATGGGTAAGCAAGCTGAGTTATTTGTTTGTTGCATGATGGATCATTTTGACAGAGGCTGGCTTAATGTTGTCAATCATTTTCACTATCTGAAATCTGAAATGGAAACTGAAAACCGACACTATTATACTGTGGCTGGTGGCTTGTAGTTTTAATAGATGGAAGAAGCGTTGAGTCTAAATATTACATTTATGTTTAGAGTTGTAGATCTTTTATCTTTCTTCGCTAGAGTGCATTGCGTTCCTGTAATTATAGTAGAGTAGGATTCTTTAATTAAATTTCTGACGCCACAGAGATCGAAATTAAAATTCGGTGTTTTTTACACGATCTCAGTTATGCTGAATTAATTAAACAGTGTATGTTTCAAACTCTTTAACGGTGTTGAAACAAAGATGTAGATTAATAAAGTGATTTTTTTCTGCACTTTTCGTCCAATGTTTCTGCATCGGAATTCAACTCAATTGTGCCAATGAAATGAACCAGTGAATGAAATGAATGAAATTTACCAAAGTTTGACTACATTTCAACTGTTACTTGTTGTTGTTGTTGGTTATTTGGTTATACTCAGATGGAGAAGCTGCATTGATTTACACTAGCGGCTCAACGCCATATTTCGTCATTATTGGTGTAATCTTCACCATCTTAGCCGTAGGTGTTTGTTTTTGTATCCATAAGAAGAGTCAGGATCATATTCCGGCAAGCCGTCCGATGGGGAATGATCATTATGCAATGCCCATTCCGCTATCCAGTGACTATGATAGGTAGGTGTAGTAGGAAAAAAATGTACTAATTGAAGTTGAAAAGGTATTGCAAGGCTTTAAAAAGAATCAATATATTAAAATCTCTAATACTAATAACTAAGCAATGTTTATTTTGATGTGTTTAGGTTCCCTGGAGCCGGGAGGAAGTAAAAAGCTATATAAGCGGGTTTACCAAGTTTCTCATGAACTTTAAGGCTGATTTGCATTTACTTCAAGAATAATATAAGTATGTTTTGTGTGAGCTGTTGCGTATTAGCGGAATAAATTGGCTCTGAGAGTTATTAACTACTTTCTCTATAGAAAGCTGCTCGTTAGTCAGCATTAACTAATATTATGTAATGCTATGATGGAATCATTTATTCAAAAAGAAAATACTGATGGCTAAAGTCTAGACTTTGAAGTGGTACGGACGGGTTGCCATGCTACACTTGCTAACTAACAAGCTAGTCTTGCAATTGCTTTCAATAAGCATCAAAAGAAAATGGTATCCACTGCCAGCATTAGATTATTCACGACCGTTCGCAAAGTAGAAATCTGCTGAATTAAAATCAATAATTACTCATTTGTCCACAAATATTAATAAGGGCTAACAAAAGTGTTGAATAGACTGGTGAATTTGAAGTGGGAAGTTTCGCTTTAAGGAACGGAGGAGGAAAAAAATTAAACGTGTCACATCACCATGAGTGAAAGCTGGGACTGCCGTCCGGTAAGTTTGCCCTAAATTGCCAAATATTATATTCATTTTGAAACCTTGATGGTGGTACAATCTTCAAAACCTTATAAGCATAGAAACGTTGTCACTTAATTATGAATCAAGGGAAAGTTGAGAAACTTTCTTTTTATAAAATTGCTCTCTAGATTGAAGCGACTGCAGAGAAAGCAAGTAATTTGTAGTAAGGTACCTGTCTTTTCATATAAAAAGTTGAGAAAGCCATAGTAAGTAATTGAAAAGTTTCGAGCAACGTTTTACAAATTAGTTTGATTTTTAATTACAAGGACAAGTTTCGTGAATACCGTACAGTTTGATGATGATTGCCAACTATTTTACTAATTTTTTTCGATCCATATTCTAATGTAGTATGTATACCTTGTGCGGAAAAAGGAGGTAAATTTTTCCTGTCCTGTGTGTGATAAATTTGTGTAGTAGGATAGGAATAAATTTACCTCCTTTTTGCGCACAAGGTATACATGAAATTTTTTTTTAACTGACGGAAAGTTTCAATTTTTATGCAAAACTGTTAGGCTTACTGATAACTTAAATGAAGAAGAAACTTTCTGAAAGTTCAGAGTTTTATAGTTTTCATGCTTTGTGTTTTCCAACTCTACTTTATAATTTTATTATTTGCTATTACAACTTTCGAACATTCAAACTCATTTGCTTGTTTGCTCAAACAATAAATGCTCAGTGCTAAAATTCTATTTAATTTATATTCTTACTTTAGAGTTGAATATTGAATTTATTTTATTGACTTATCCCAAGGGATCTTAACAAATCATTGATATCCCGATTTAGTTATGTAGACTCACAGCAAACTTTTAGAAAAAGAAAAAAAATCTTCTTTTTGCCTTTCAAATATAACTATTATAATTGTTTGAGTGGCATCAACTTTTAGTTCTTTAGTCTGACGTAGTACTTCCAACAAACAATAGAGTCTGTTGCGTGGGTTGAAATATGAATGAATTATTAAATCGAGAAGTCAAGATTTATGAATGATTAATCGCACAATACCCCGACGGAACATGATGCGAGTCCAATGTTCCATGCAAACACATCCCCGTCAGGCTTTTCAGTTACAATCGTATCAATTCCCTCTTGTCTAAAACTTCACACGGTAGTAGTACAGCAGCTATACACAGTATGCTATAAACTGGAACAAATGTATTAATCAATAGAATTTTATTCGATCAAACTTGGCCATTTTATGTTTTCATCCCCTTCAAGCGGATCGTATAGAACCGTAATCTCGGTATTAAGTTACATAATTTGCAAAACATGGCAAAGCTAATGAATCCGATTACCGTATGCTTTGAAAAATAAGTTAGTTTGCAACGAAAAAACGTCATTGGGTTGTCATCTAAAATGTAGAGCGGAATAATTAACTCAAATTATTGCAATCTTTTGATGCTGATTCTCGAGTGGCTCAACTTTTTTGGTTTTCTATTTCTCCAGAAATATACGGATTTAATGGGAACAGAATTCAATTAATAATGTTTGTTTATCTGGCTTTTTAGCGTCCTGAGGACATGAATTTGGGAAGTAGAGCACAACTTATGCCACCAGCTAGTCGTCATTGTAATCCTTACCCGAAAAAAGGGACGACCACGAGCGAAGACCCGGACCAACAAGAAGCTCTTATTTTGGAAATTATCAAGAAATTCAAAGAAGACAAGTTCCTGAATCGATTATTGGGCCGATTGGATAAAAGTACATACAACATGAAAAGAAATCATTTATTTCGTCGTCTTCAGACGGAGAAGAATGAGAAAGCATACCAGGATTGCTTGTGCAAAGTAATTACGAATATTACATGGTAAACATTACCAGTGGGTGAACAGCAAAGTTTCCATTAACGGTTTCAATTATAGCGTTGATAAAATATTTGAAGAAATAGTTGGAAGTAAGGTATTTATTCGATCGTCCTTTTCCTTTTTGTCAGTTTTTCTCATTTGTCCATTTTCTACTCAAGGAAATTTTTTTTTACAAATTCTATAGCCTGGGAAAAAATAAATTTACTGGTGGTATTTATGTAAACATTATATTTACAACGAGTCTGTTGTAGTCGAGTGTGGTTGGCAAGCATGTAGTAAGAAGTTAAGTTGATTTTGCTAAAGTTTTCTAAATAAAAAATTATGAACTTTGTTTTGAATGCTTTTTTCTTTTTAATTAAAACTTTGGAAAATGGGAATTCAAAACTTTACTCAAATTTATAAAACTTTTCAAGTCATTTCGATATTGTCAGCTAAACACTTTTAGATGGTTTCATTTTTTCTTACTTTTGCTTGTCAACATTGGGAAACTTATTTGACACAGAAGTAAGTATTCTTTGCTCAAATTTTCTGACTGCCTCTGATTTTCCTGTGTACAGGAATCGGAGAGAAGGTGTGAACTTGACAGGAGATTTGCCATTGAAGAGAATTATGCGAGAACAATGCAGGAGCTTAGGGATGAAGAAATTCGCAAAGATGCGTTCGAGTAAGCAAGTTTTAGTTACAAAAATCTCATACGAAATTGGAGTGTGATAATTTAAGATTTTAGATACCAAATGTCATTTCTCCCTAATGTTGGAAAAATTTACTATTTCCCATTCACCGTTTGCTACTCATGCATGAACTTCGTCTTTTTTTAACGCAAAATATCTTCTTTTATCCCACTGATGCCACTCAAAAAACTAGCAGATAAAGAGATATCTATAGTACATCATGAAGCAGCGACTGTCATAAAATAACTTTTGTGATATGTGCTTAAAAATTGATTGCTTCCTTTATATTTTGATAAACAGTACTTGCAAGGCCTACATATTAAGACATTATTTCAGATTCTATAATGACAGGAAATCGGAAACCATAATGCGATTTCTTAGGCTTTCTTTTTCTTCCCAGAAATAATTTTGCTTCCGTCGTTGCAATAAAAAGCCCACTCTGACTGATAAGCCTTTCAACTTATGGCAAGTCAATTTATGACAATTGAATTTTACTCTAGAAAACAGCTGTTTGCCTGTGCCCCGGAAATTCGTGAACTGGAACGGCAGCTGCGAAGAGGTTACTTTGCAAAGACTAATTATGCTCAGAGATTGGAAGCTGAAGCTTTGAAGCTCGAAGAAAAGGTATTATACAATCTGCAAACTCTACTTTTTCTTTTCTCTCGTTAAATTATGAAGCACTAGCCCACATGAAACATTATGAAGTGCACATTCAAAAAACCCCTTGAGCATTACTATCTATACTACCACTGTGACACCAGTACAAGATCTCCATCTTACTTTCTAGTGTTGACATTACAAACACCAAAACAATGTGTATATGTTCCCATTTACATATGTTTCGTGAAACTTTATAACATCAGTACTTTTCCCGTTCCGAACCAAAAGAAAGCTCTACTACAAAATTCCAGTCACGATCATCATAACACATATTGGAGCAACTACTTCTCCAACTCGATCTCACAGTCAATGTTCTATTGATCTTTCATATGCCGACATGGAGTGCTCTAACGATTTTCCTTTCTCGTCATATTTTTCATAGATGAGGGAGCGTGAAAACATGGAGATCCTGATGGAACGGCTGGCAGAACAAGACAATTTGGACCAAGCGCGGTTGATTGCTGAAGCACAAAAGAAAAGGGATTATATGAGCGCACTTAAGAATCAATTGGGAGATCACACATCTAAGCAGTCCAAGAAAGAGGATGAAATGGAAAAGGATAAAGCTATGATTGATGACATAATTAAAAGCATTGAGCATGAGCAGATGCAGTAAGTCTGCAGTTTATTAGTTATCTTGTGTCATAGCAAATGTTGATTCATCAGTTTTCGGAAGCCTTTTGAGTTTATTATATACCTAAATATTATAACTAACGAACGAAAGTATCCTTTGTATTTATACTGTAAATTCAAAAGCATTGATTGTTATTGTCTATTGCTTTACAATATCCAGGGATTACAAAGAGAAGATGAACAAAGTGGAACTGTACAAAAATGAAATCAGCCAATACTTGCAGTCCCGCCAAATTCACAAAGAAAATGAAAACCGACGGAACAAAGAAGAACAAGAGTAGGGAACAAAACATTGTTTTATAAATATTTGTTTCATAATATAAGATCGACGGTTCAGTAATTACTAACAAACTATACTGTGCTTACGTTGACATGAACTTGACTTGTTTTACTTGGGTAGACAAATTCAAAAATACCAAGAACAAAAGGAGGCTCAAGTGGCGGAATTCAAGAGAATGAAAGAGGAGGCTGACTCAGCCAAAGCTGCAATGGTTGCAAAAGCTATTGAAAAAGTTATGCTTCAGCAGGTAAATGCGAACTATGGTAAAAAAACAAACAAACAAGTTAAATATTTTCCTTTCTTTCCTTCTTGCAAGTTTTTGTAAAGATTCCATTTAGTAGCTTTGAAAAAAGTTGTTTTTCTACATGGATCTTGTAGAGTTACTTCCTTGCCAACTGGTTGTCACTTATGTCCTAGTCTTAAGCTTTCTTCATCCCACTAATTCTACTCATCCATGATTTTGAAATTAGTTCAAGGAGGAGGAACTGGAAGACCTGAGGCGAGAACTATACGAAGAGGAATTGGCCCAGAGTGTCTACCAACGAGAACAAGAGGAGAAAGAGAAACGAGAGACTCAGATGCGAGAACTTCGTGCCGCTGCTGACGAGGCTCTTAGACTGAGACGAGAGAAAATGGAAGCTGACCGCAAAGAAGAAGAAGAGTTCCGTCGTCAGGTATTTGAAAGATTTTTAAACTAGTTGCCACACACCATCCTATGGATAGTCCACAAAACCATTCAACGTGTAGATGTGCATTTAGTAGACTGCATGTACGGATACTTGTAGACATAAGTGTAGAACACAGGCATACAAAGGAGTGCACACACACGCCCACTAGTCAAATTGTGACTTGGTGCTGAAAGTAGGTTAGACAAAAAAGTCATTAATGCTAATTAATCAACAAGTCAGGTAGACAAGTACGGAGCAGTTTGTTATTAGCATCAGTATTATTACATATAGATACTCACACTCACTATGTCAGTGAATGAAATACATTGCAACTTAACCACTTTTGTAGTACGGTTTGCCGTGTGGGTGATGAAATGTTTTGTTAAGTTCCAAAAGTTCCAAAAGTTCGAAAGGTCGGTTGCTTTATCGCTAAAAGTAGGAAGGAATGGGTTTTATACTATTTTACGAATCCGTGAGAGAAAGTTAGGCTTTCCAATTCCAATAGTATGGAAAAATTGGTTGCACAACTAATATGGTGGGAACATTGCAATGTTACCAAATAGTAGTAGATAAAATTTTTACGTTTGCGGTTTAAAAAAATATTAGTTTTAGTTATACTAAGAAAAGAAAGGTATCAACTTGCCAGCTGGAAAAGGATCCATTAAAACTTTCTGCGAACATGAATTCAAAGGGTTTTAGTAGTGATAATTTTGTATTCTTTTCTTACACTCGTGGGAAGATATAAAATAAGCATAAAAATACTGTTGCTATTTAATCTGAAATTTCAGTATTACTCCCAATTATGCTTTATCTACGAAATTCTTAGTAGATTGCTATTACTGAATTTTATTCAGCAATTCAACATTGAATTCAGAACTCGAAGGGAGAATAGAAGCGCTGCTTTTCTGCAGTGACGTGCATGCGCAGTCTCGTTTTCTTTGTCTCAGTTTAATGCTGTAATCGGGCCTCCAATTTTAGCCAAGTTTAGTCAGCCAGCCTTTGCATGAAATTTCTAAAGTAGTACAAAACCATATCAAAATAAAATATTGCAAACATTAGTGTGCTCTATAATTACAATGGGACAGAAAGATAGCTCCTGACCTGAAATCATAAACTTGACAGCACAACAGACTTTCCTTTATGAATCCGACTTTCACATTCCATTGTGTGCAATATTGTTTGCAGCTTATGGAGAAATTCGCAGCTGATGAGAAGCTGGAACAAATGGGTTACCAGAAACGCAGAGCTCGCGAGAGAGAACACAGAAAAGCACTGGAACAATTGATTACGGAGAGACGTTGCCTTGCAGCCCAAAGCAAAGAAAAGGATCAAAAGTTGTTTGACTGTTTTGATCAAGAGACTATGAGAAGGTGAGTGCTCTGTGTTCATCATTATGCATTATTTCATCATCATCATTTCCGTCTGTTCTGTTTACAACAGCTCTATATATGCTCTACTATTGGTTATAGAGTCAATTTCTCTCAAGTATCTACTACTAAACTCAATTATTCTGGTTTGGTTTTCGTGTTCTGCTTAGCATTAGACTATTGTATTGTGTGTGTCTAGAATAGTCAGTCTGTTATTGGAATGAAATGTGACGATCTAGTTACCGCACTGTGTGTTGTCACATCCAGTACTATATACTATTTGTTGTTTAGGATTCTCCTTTCACATTTTCTGTAGATGTGTTCATTTCAATAGCATTAGAATCAGACGAGTTAATTACGCCAGGCATATTTCAATGACAGGCACAGAATTTCAAAGGGCTGTAGTAAATCTCTTGGATTTCAGACCTATTTTGTTTAGCATAATGGTGCTGCTAATAGAATTTTAATAAAAGATGATTAGACGCATGCACTACTTTACTTTAGTGCAAAAGATGATATTTTGGGTAGGAATATGACTGTGCGTGTTGTGTGGATTTTTATCCTTAGATAGATAGCGTTTTTTTGGTATCTTGAGATTTGCATATTTGATAGCTAATGAACTGAGACTTTTGAATAAATATAAGTTAGCAGAGCAAGTTCTGTAAATAATTTCGGCATTGAAATCCGCACTCGTTGAGAGGATTTTTATTCCTGCATACATACATGTTTTATAATTGGAAATGAAAAGTGATTCTGCAGTACTTCTTCGCATTTGCAAGATCCTCGAGAATGCAAAAAAATGTAGATGGAAGGGAAAATCGTTCGTCTTTGCCATTAGTTTACAAGCCTCATTAAATTCCATTGTCATACCATAATTCTTTAGGGACTTTAGTTATGTGAGTACAGTGCCCATGATTGGATTGATCAGTATACAGAAAGCGAGGTAGTGGTAGTATAAGTTTCGATTTATTTTATAATCCTCTTACTCCGCTTTCTGATATAATGCATGTAGGCAACAACTGATTGACGAAGCGAGACTAAAGCTGCTTCGCGAGCATGGTTCCAAATTACTTGGCTTTCTCCCTCGAGGGATCATCAAGAGCCAAAAAGAATTGGAAAAGTTGGGCGAACCTTTCATTTCTTACTACAAAAATCAACCTCTACAACCTGATCCGACTACTGTGGACGTTGATGCCTGTGAGCAAGAAATTTTTAAAAATATGCAAACGCCAAAATATGCGAAATATTGAGATTGACAGATTGGCAGAAGTCGTACAAAGGGGTTTGTAAATATGGAACTCCAAAACCACGTGAAATAAACGAATACATTTTCAAACTGATTTAGAAGCCTTGCTTTATCCCATAAAATGTTTTACTAGATTTATTCGGATCGTGATTTTCATGCTAGCACAATGACAATAAAGATACACTATTTTCTAACAACTAAAAAATTGACTAAACAGTAGATAAATTATTAAAAAAATAAAAATTGACAGTTTGAAAGCAGCAGCATTTGCAACTTTGCGTGCTAGTACAATAGTACTACCACGCAAATGCTTATACTACCTGTTTGTAGCCCTTTGGCCTGAAACTTTGAATGCAAAATAGCCCATTTAACACTGGGGTTGCGCTGCGTCGAATATATTAGATTCCAGCGCTCATGTTGAAGCTCATACCAGAAAAAAGTAGAAAAATTTAATGTAAGGTTAAATGGGTATCTGGTCGAAATTGAAAAATTTATGAGGGAAAGGACGAAGGCTTGTATAAGAGGCCCTTAATGTCAAGATTTTCTTCATGATAAGGCCCACAAGAAAATCTCAAAATCTCGATTCACCATATTTTTCAACAAAAGCTGATGTTTGTTTGAGCCCTGGAAGCTAATATTTTAGGAGCATATACCAGTTTGATAAATGAGTTAGTTTCAGACCAATAAGCGACAAACAAGTTACATTGTCAGAACATGAAATATAACTTAATCTATCGCATGATAAAAAATAATACTGCTACTTCAGATTATCCATCATGATTTCTCATCATGAGATTTTTTACTTCGTTTGGATTTTTTATGCTTCTTTTTAGATAAGTTTTTACAATTAACCTCATCAATGTCGGATATATTTTCAGCAATAGAAGTTTTTGGTCCTTCATGGAGAGAATCAGTCTCAGGTAGGAGACCAGGATTGTTTTGCTTTTGCGACTTTGGGATTATCCTGGCGCTATATTCGTCAGCGTCTGTTGATCTCTTTTTCCATTTTTTGCTGCTAAGTTTTACGCTTATTTGGTCAGATTCAGCAGCTTCTATATATTTAGGGCGGAAAAAATTATGGGTTATCATATCACTTTTGTTTTCATTAATGTCCATATTCTCTGACAAAAAATATGTGAGGGTTAAACCAAACCCACATACCTTGCTTTAATTCAGATACTACTTTAGGAGAATTTAATTTCTGTAGTAACAACGCTTCTTGAGCGGCAATGCGAGCAAGTTTTCCATTCAATGTTAGGCCGAAACGTGCACCCCTGTAATTAAAATTTTTCACTATTTTGTTGGAAAATTTTTATTTACCATATATAAATTAATGGTAAGGGTAAGGGTGAATTGGATTACAATTTATAAACTCTTACTTGTGTGCAGTTCTTCCATCGCAAGCAATAAGGAGTTCGTCATCTTTAATCGACTTAATTTTTCTCTTCTTTTTCTCCAGCTTTTGTTCTTTAAGAATTTCTTCAGCGCTCTTGACTTCTTCTTTAAGTTCCCCTCCGTCTAATACCGCTCCCTAACCCCATTTAAACACAAAAATTATTCAAATCACTTATTAATCTGATAAAATATATTTTAAACTTATGTGATTTTGAACCTTTGAAAATTCGCGAAAACTCGCCCTTGCTAATTTCTTTTTCATCCGAGCAACAAGATTACTTTCCTCGTCGGTGTCCCTAGAAATATCAGTATCTGCAACTAGCTGATCGCCATCTTCTTTAAAGCCTATTCGGTCAAGACTGCTGTTGCAGACCTTCGTCCACCATTCATTTGTCAACTCTTCTGAAAGATCAAAACCTAACCCCTCTTTGCCGAATTTTAAATTAGGCTTCAGAGCTACAGCAATTCCTTCATTGCCTTCTTTTCCAAGTCCATCGCCTAGTTAATTGTTACAGTAAACTGATTAATTAGCAAAAATAATCTCATAAACAAAACAAACAACTCTACTGCATAATATATTTAAACCCTCAGATAAAACAAAACAATAACACCAACCTTCTTTCCAGCCGTATTTTTGTAACTGCTTCTTTGCAAAATTCATATTTATAAATGATTTACTTTTAAAAATTCTCCAAAAATCAAAATAATGTCTCTTGATGTCCTCATGCACAGCTAACACAAATTAAACCCGAAAAATACGTATAGTCCATTAATTTCGAAAACCTGGTTGATAAATTCTCCAAGAGAGAAAATGTGCCTTGGCCTTAATGGCATGCAATGTGTAGCTTCAGTTGGCGGTGAATTAAACGAAATCTCATTCTATGCTGCTCCCACAGACGTAGATTACTACATTACACACTGTAGCACCCAAGCCATAGTCAATAGTATAACGATGCCATCTCATTTCTCAAAGAATTTTTAAGCATTTCAAGTTTCTCTGGTTTCCCTCATAGTGCTTCCACATATACATATTTATTCAAAATACATGCAAACAGGTGGATGGAGAGAAATATAATCAAATAAAAACAGACGTGCAATTCCACATTCTAGATCCACATTTGCTTTATTTGACATACATATTTGATCAGGACAAATGCAAAAGTGAGATGCACGAAGTAATGAAGGGCACCTCTTCTACAAAAACCCTGAAGGACATAAACACACTCACATTCAATTATATTAATTAATTTACCTTGTTTAATTTGGTACAAACAAAAATCCATAGGATATTCTTTACATGCAAACTAGAAAGAATACGTGTCTTTCTTTGGAAGCTGATATTGATGAACCGAGAAACTAAAAAGTAGTAGTCATTGCAAATATACATCAACTTATTTTTCACAGTATTTAGATAACGCAGCAATCAGTCAGTCATTGGGTCGAGTACATTAAATACATACAATATGGAGAAAATTTATTGAAATAAATAATTTAACCAATTTTGAAGCAGAAAGTACTGATTCTAAATTGTCCAGATGTCGAGTATGGTGAAATGAAAGTAATTTAATAATTAGGTTCCTATTAAAACATTATTTTGCAAATAAGGGGTTTCTCATTTCTGAAGGTTTTTTGTCCGCAAAGAAATTTCTTAGAACCAGAACTTGTCCAATTGAAACTATTAAAACTGCACTAGTTTCCAAAATGGACCACCATAACACTCTGGAAGAAGACGAAATATATGAGATTATACTTCTAGCTGCAAACAAATGCTCAAAAACACATAGATTATGAAATAGAAATATATACCTTTCATTGAGATCTTCAGCACGCTTTCTGCTTTGTGCCTCTCTAAGTCGATGATGCGTTTGATAGTCCACAACACTATTTAGAAATTCATGGATCGCATGGGCACTCGATTCCAACTAAAAACATTTGCAAATTGTGATTACAAACTATATGAAGTATGTGCAAGCATTGCATGAGAGAAGTAAGCAAAAATTATCTTACCTGGGTCATAGCTGTCACGTGCTCTCCGACCTATAATACCAAAAAGAAAACGATTAAAAACAAGATAATTAGGGTGGGGAGGGGGGTCTTGAGATTGGGAAAAAGAAAGTCTGCAACAAAATATTGACATAATTTTATATGATGTCACTACGCACCCCTGGAAGTGGCGTCTCCTCTCCAACTTGCAAATCAAAGTAGACAAGTTTGTGGGAGAAAGTAGAAAACTCATTAGAAAAGCACATGGAGTAAACGCCTGAAAGATCCGGAACCCATGTGAAAGTGTCGTATTGTTTCTTTATTTCCTTGTAAATGACTTGCTTATTGGGCGCTTCAATAATTACGTCCACATCATATTGTCCGCCAGTTACAACCTATAAAAGCAGAAACCAAATCAGTATAAAAACAAGACATGATAACAACTTAAACATTAATCAGAGTACTTTTGTTTTGATTTCCTCATCAAAACGTTATACCTGAAATTCAAATGTTGTCTGAACACCTTTCTGTATATTTTCGTGAAAGCACTCTTTGGCATTGTCGGGAAGTTCAAACGTCAACTCCACAGATGTGATTCCATATGGATGCAGCAAAATTATACACAAGCTCAGAGTCAAGTAAATTGACCAAGACGCTTTAAAACAGCTAATCATCATACAGGGTTTAAAAACTTTCGTCGATTGTGCTCAAATAATTACAAATGACCAGAGTACCAGCGTTTGGTATACAGTGAATTTATCGTCCGAAACGACTGATATAGAATAATCAATTACAAACTTCTTCTTTCACTCCCTTCAAACACTTATTTCATAGGCTCTTCACCAAGAGTTAATTAGCTAGCACATCGACAATAAGTGTATCGATTCTCTTCGCACATTCCTGCACAAAAAAATAAACGTAATTTTACTACATTTGACTCCATACAACAATCCCTTGAAAATTGAATTTAAAAAACAGCCATACATTTATGGCAAATCAATGTTATGATAAATACACAAAAATTCTAACGACAATGATCTTCGTTTTTCCAGTATAATTTTTTACAATCCATCTCCAAACGCATAAAAAACAATTACAAACTGAACTCACTGTCATTGCTATTTTACCTGTTTCTCACCGGCTGAACAATTGAATTAAATTCTGCCGATCCCGTCAATTTTACAGCTGCGACTAAAATCTCACGTAGCCCTCCACAACAATTAGGAAACCTCAAATGACAACACTATTTTCAACTAATTATCTTTAATGGTACATTAATTTTTTTAAATCTACTTCAGAAGAATTTTAGACTGAATATGAAAGTGACGTGTCGATTGTTCAAATGCCGCGGAGGATGCGGAGAAAAACAGAAGCATAGAAACTCGATATACTATGAATACATACTTCCAACCAAAAGAGCACATAAATATTTCAATTTCAATCACACATACAAGCGAAATCATTTCTTATAAATATTTCACCTGCTGATAAGCACTTAAGCAATAACTCAATCCTATGTGTGGTATGTATCATATGTCATACAGTTTTTTTATGTATAGGAAAATTTAGAAGCATAACTTTTGTTGTCTTTTTGAGCTCACAAAAGTGCATCAAATGAATCCTCAGGGTTTGTCATTGTTGTTTAATTCGTACGCCACAGCAAGTTTAATGAGCTGTATTATGAAAGTGAGTTCAGTTAAGCAAGTAGTGTGTTGAGTCGCCGTACTGCCTGAAACTGAACAAAGCATTTTACTTACAGTGAATTAAAGTCCAGGGTAGCAGTAAGTAACTAAATCCACCTGCCAAATGTTTGTACATGGATAAATGATGCGACGCATAATTAGTATCTAATGTTCTTTTAATGACTTTGTTCGTCTAAAATGATTTGTGCATAGATTGTAGTTTGCTAGATAACATTGGAAGTAAACTGGTCTAACAGAGTCTATTATTGACAGTGCTGTGTACTAAATTCCAATCTTGAGGTAAGTTTTCTGTTTGTTTAACCAGTAGTTCAGTTTGCATATGTGGGTATATTGATTCGACGTAATCAAAAATTGAGTTATATATCTTTGCTCATGTTTGAAGAAGGTTTTAGAAGAGGAATTTTGGACAAAAGTGGGAATTCAAAGGTAGTAGTAAAGTTAATTGTTTGGTTAGTCTACCGCAGGAAATTATGGGAAGGGAAGGGCTGGGAATTGACAGGGACGAATTATTATGTGTGGTTGAAACTATTGGAACAGTAGATGTAATGTTTTTTTCTAACGGATATGTCACTTTACTCTCTACTGTACCATAGCCATAGAGCTAGATAGATAAAACATACTCCATACTATGCTGAAAAAACCGTTGTGCAATTTAAGTACGATATTGAAGGAACTAATTCAATCGATTCGATTTGGATCATAAATTGTAAAGGTATTATCTTCTGAATAGTTGCGACACATGAAAAAGCTAAAGTATATTACCCATTTTGAACAATTACGTTATATCTAATTCTGCAAGCTTTTAATAATAAAACTATTTGACAAACAACGGTACATTATGTCTAGCCATGTAATTATATGAATTCATAGAATTACATGATAACTAATAGCTCATCGTTCACGTTCATTTTAATAGTTATTGACCTTGAAATTAAAAATTTAAGCAATTGCTGCATATTCTATACTCTTATTCTATGCAAAAATGCATATGAGATTAAAATTATGAATATTTACAAACTCTTTATGGGACAATTTTTCGACTGCTTGACTACGGATATGTAAGCTCTATAGAATGATAATGCATCTTATCATCATATGCGTCAATCCTATTGCTTGAATAAGTAGAGATGAGGGGGACAAATGCGGACTTAAGGTGGCTTTTATACTCTTTAAAGTACAGAACATTGTAGGTTTCTATCTTTTCTCATATCATTTCTAAAAGCATACATATTTAATTTTTGTAATATTCAAAAACTTGATCGCTTCCATTTCATTCAAAGTGCTGTGCAGTCTGTGCAGTAGCAGTACACTACACACACAGACAGTTTATGCAATAAACCAGTAGGAAGGAAGTTACTGACTGAAGAGGTTAAGAACGATTGATTGAGAACGAGAGAGTTCACAAGATAACTTTTTTCTGTATTTATTCTAGCTGACTGTAACTTGGATACATAGTTGTAGTGATCACAAATATGTATAGAAGCATATTCTTGTATAACTGTATGTATGGATTTTTTCTTACCATTGTACGTGCATCTTTTGCTCATTGTATGTAATCTTGAGATTAAATGAGGCATTTCAGCATCATGTACGCATTTGTGGTTATAACTAATATGCATCATGTATTCTGGCCATTGACACTGAAATAGAGTTAGTAAATGGGATGTTCGGATGTTGTACAAATGATTGCAACAGCTTCGTATGTACTCCAGTATTCATTTAGCCTGCACTGAATTAATTCTATAAATCTGACATTTGAAGATTGCTAAAGTGAACTCTATAGCTCTTGTTAGCTCTAATGGATTAATCTTGTTGTTGGGTAATATAATAGGAAAGAACTTTCTGCAAAAGGATTAATTCTTCCGTATATGCATAAATTATTTTCTCTGCTGCATAGAAGTTACTCACTTATGGACTCACAGTTAGTGATGTGATTTAGTCATTTAGTTAGTTATAGTGAATTGTTCACAGTTGTGATACTTTTTTGCACACAGGATTTGAGCATCTAAAACACGAATTGAGTTGTATCCGAAACTGTCGTGCAAATAATCAACATGGCTTCCTTTCCCATTTTACTTCTCGCATCATTCATAGTCACGTTTACAACCACTTGGGTAAATGCCGAGTTATTTACTGCCCAAGTGGAACTGGAACCTTTACATGATGCTCAACAATCTATTATTGACGCTCTCAATGAGTTTGTGCGATCAGAAGAGAAAAAATTGGATGACATTCGTTCCCGAGTGGATCGCTATCTAGATAGAATGAGGAAAAGTCAATCCGACTTGATTTCCAATCCAATCAATGCATTTTTACTTGTCAAAGGCCTTACAGTGGATTTAGATGATGTCATTGGGATTGCTGGCTCGGAAACTAATAAACTAGGTTTGTTTTAGCTTAATAAACATGAGAGATATGGGTGCCGACATTATGTTTTTACGTGTTTGATTTTGTGTGGACTTTTCAGTGTTAAACAACACCATTAACCAAATTAAATCACAGTATAAATTCCCCATGGTTGAAGATTTAACTGGAGCTGCAGATGCTCTCACTAGACTGCAAACTACATATCTCTTAAGTCCAGCAGACATTGCTCGAGGATCTTTAGACACATTTTGCTGCACTACGAAATTAAATGGTGAGAACGACTACTGTAGGAATTGTTTTACTCAAAGAGCTGTAATACTATACCTAACCTATTGAGAAATAGTATCAGTTAGATATTTAAGTTTTCTTAGTGAAATTCCATTATGGCCATTAAAGGCCATTATGTGAAACAAGATACGGTTTGATGACAAAAAAGTAATTACATGTGTATACTTTTTTTAAATAACTTGCAGCGGACGATTTATTTGAACTGGGGAGACAATCCTACAATCACGGAAATCATGATGATACGATCGTATGGATGACTGAGGCTTTATTGCGATATGAAGAAGAGGCAGTCAATACAACTTCTTCAGCTAGAATCTACAGCTCATTAAAAGCAGATATTTTGGAATATCTCGCCTTTTCCATGTACAAATCCGGAAATCTGGGTAAAGCAATTGATTTGACAACGGAACTTGTCTCACTAGTCCCTGATCATCCTCGGGCTACTGGAAACGTGGATCATTATGAAAGACTTTTGACGGAACAAAAAGGTGAAGATGGAGGAATCACAGATCAGGTTTGACAAACAAAGCTCGCTTGATGAGCTAGATAAGGATTTAATTAAATAAAAACTATAAATATTCATCTTTTGAGATATAGACATTTGCTGCCCGAGAAAAGCGATCAACCGTGAGCAAAGAAAAAGAAAAGTATTCAGCTCTATGTCGAGGAGAATCTCAAGTGAGGCAAAAGAAAGCTAAATGCTTTTACAGTCGCGGTGGCCATAAACATTTGCTGATAGCCCCCATTAAAACAGAACAAGTTCATATTCAACCTGATATTTGGATCTACTATGATGTTATGTCCGATAGTGAGATCAAAATAATCCAGGAGTTAGCAAAACCAAAGGTAAGCAATGGAATTTTTCCTTATGTACAGTAGTCTATAGTCACTACACATCACATTATGTACAATGTTTATAGTTTACTTATAGTAGTAATGAAATGAGTAATTCTATTATTGGAAAATTGTATAGTTCAAAAGGGCAACAGTGCACGATCAAGCCACTGGGGAATTAGTCTATGCTAACTATAGGATAAGTAAATCTGCTTGGCTACGTGATGGGGATCATGAAGTTGTGGACCGTGTTGGAAAGCGAATTTCTACCGTAACCGGCCTAAATTTACAAACAGCAGAAGAACTTCAGATTGTCAATTATGGCTTAGGGGGTCATTACGAACCTCATTTTGATTTTGCAAGGGTGAGTCTATATTATTTTGGGTGGTTAAGAAATGAATGATTTCGGGGTAGGGGTAATGTGCAATATATTTTTAATGTTAGACGGACGAAAAGGATGCTTTTGAATCCCTTGGCTCTGGAAATCGAATTGCAACCTTTTTGATCTACATGAGTGACGTTGAAGCTGGAGGTGCAACTGTGTTTCCAGAAATAAATTTGACTTTGTGGCCTAAAAAGG
>Ga0210040_10004428_pt1 | contig 18347 bp, 12 predicted proteins | sample CryGeyCG12114_NA_FD_185462 | JGI IMG/M metagenome (GOLD analysis project Ga0210040, IMG submission 185462) | Groundwater microbial communities from aquifer - Crystal Geyser CG19_WC_8/21/14_NA (SPAdes) (version 2) | ecosystem: Environmental > Aquatic > Deep subsurface > Groundwater | place: USA...
TATGTAGCTATATGTATCAAGGACCTTCAGTTCACATTAGTTTGATAGATAGTTACATTAGTTAGTGCTCAAACTTAATATTATGGATAAACTATGTTATGTACAAGATTTATAAATCCAATCAGATTCAACTATAGTTAGTTGGTTAGAACGAGAAAAGTAATGGGACAGGACACATATTTTCTATATACTCTGATTGACTTGATTACCACAAAAAGTTTCCAAGACTGTTCACTTTTTCACACAAAACTTGTAGTAGTAGAATGTATATATGAAAAGTCCAGTGGAGAAAGTTGTGCGGAAACTGTGCACAGATTGGTAAAAAGTTGACGATGGATGATGTATAAACATGAACTAATCTTTTTAACTAGACAGCAAGTGGATCAAGATCACATCACTCAGCAACTTGGCCATCGCGAAGTAAAGAAGATGGCGAGGATGAACTAGAGGATTGCAACGAAACTTGAACCGTCTGCTCTGGCTGGTTCCCAATAAAATGTGTTGTCAATTCTGTTGCGTTATCCATGGCTCCTGTGAACACAGATAACAAAGAACCCATATGGAGGCGTTTACTCACACATGGGTACACACATGCTCTTGAATGCACTTTTTTGGTATTTTGGGGGCAATAAAGCGTTGGGTACTTTTCCTATCACTATCGTAAACTTCAATATTTCAGCCAAAATGACTTGGAGCACCGTCTGAAAGTTTGAAGCAATAATTTTGAGTTTTTTAAAATCAGTTTTGTTGAGAATAAAATCAAAGCCATTTAAATGTTTTTTTGCACGATTGGCACATTTATGCAAACAAAGTATAGATTTAAAAAAATGGTCCTAAACCTCCAAAAAATCACACACCATAGTAAAATGAAACAATGACAAATACACATAATTATACATGGAGCAAACCACACAGCTAAAGAGGCACCAAACTGGCGTTAAATTAACAAATTAAAAACATTCTTTTCTTTAAAAAATGCATCAACTCGGAACTTATTTGACACCCAAACTAATAAAAATTGTACAATCTTAGCGTCACATCCTATAAAGCCCAAGCCATTTCATACACACAGCATGCCATGATAGAAACACAAAAATCCTCAAATTCGTACCATTTAAAAAGCGACGAAGTTTGGGCTCACCACCAATGACCTACAGCATATGCAACATCTCCTCCTGTGAGCCCTTGGAGCCCGACCCATTGGCCCCAATGGAGCTACCCAGTACATTCATAGTGGTGTGCAGATCCCCATTGTTGCCCAGAGAAGTGCTGCACGTAATCGTGGAGGCCATATCTTGTAAAACCCTAGGCCTGGGCAATGGACTCGTTTGGCTGCTCACAATGGTCACTTGGGTGGTATTATAATTAAGAATGAGAGCAGCCGAGTTCTCCAGATGATGAGGATGATTTGCGTCACTGTGAAGTCGATTGTGCTGGGAGAACTGGTGAGCCCCTTTGCCTAAGAGTTTTTGTTCATCAGAACCGCGCCCTTTAGTTTTACTAAGAGTAGTGGCCGTAGTCCCATGGTCAGGGACCAAACGACGGATCACACCACCATCATTAGGAGTAGTAGAGTTGGCTGATGTAGTGGACGTAGCATTGACAATAACATGGTGATGATTGTTCACCTCATCATTATTGTTAGTACTGTTAGTTGTGGAAGTCGTACCAGTGGTCGCCGATTGGTTATTCTTGGGGGATGCGGGGTCAGACAGGTCAACAAGAAGGTTTGGACTCGGGTTTTGTGGGAGATGGGGAGGAGAAGCAGATGAACAGGACGGATTGACGACAGGCTTACTACTAGGCTTATTATTGTTATCAGGAGTGCTAGGGTGGAGCTGGAGGATGGAAGGGACTAGTAATGGGGTGTCAGCCTCATCAACTCTACTACTCACATGATGATGATTCTCGTCATCATCATTGTTTGCTCTTTTGACAACAATATTACGCTTGCTACTAGTACAACTACTACCGATAAGAGGAGGGACAGGTGGAGATGTGGGGTTCGCATCATGTTTTTTATCATTATTACCATTAGGTTTGGTTGGTCCTCGTCTTCGCATAGACCCTTGGTGACACTGAAGACACAACTTACACGGAATCAAATTAGTGAAACTTTTTCTAAAGTCACGGCCCAGAAATGCGTACAAGATGGGGTTCACGCATGAGTTCATGTATCCTAGCACGTGGGATGTAATCTGCACGGCGACGGTCCAGTCATTCGTATCCCAGAGGTACAGACTTTTTAGTAACAGTACTGTTTGGATGGGTAACCAGCAGACAGCGAAAACTCCCACAACGACCACAATCATGCGAGTGACACGTTTCTTCCCGCGGAGTCGAGAGGCGCCAGAGCTAGCAACACTTTCCCACAGCCGAAAGAGCATTCCAAAGTAGAGGAAACAGATAATCGTCAATGGGATCACGTATGAGGTAAGCATAAAAACGATTTGAAATGCTGCGTGATTGTATTTCGATTCCAGGAAGGTGCAACTTGTGTGCGACTGGTAGGCATACCTGGAACGTAACAGAAAATCATGTAGGTTTGTAGGTAAGAAACTAATGTTACTTTGGTAATACAAAAGGAAACAATGATGAATTCGTGTCACTCATTTGGGCAGTGATAATAAATCAAGTTGCATGCTGGCATTACAGAACTTGCATCCACAGCAGTTTTGCACTTTTCGCCATATTTTTTTCCAAGAACTTTGTTATCATGGACAAAGACAAAACAAGGAAGATTAGTAAAGGTAACAAGGTTGAGCCTCAGCAATTCTATACAATCGATTTAAAAACAATTGTGGAAGAAAAACAGCGCGCCAAAGAGAAAAGACACAGACGCCATGAATTAACAGATGAAGATGATGACCAAAAACGTGAGCTCATGAGAGAAGAAGAATTGAGAACCCAACGAGAGCTCGCAAGGTTAGAAAAAATTAGACGGCTGGAATTAGCTGCTGAACGAGAAAGATTAAGAAGACCTGTAGAGCCGGTAATAGTACCGAGTAAAAAAATATCCCGATCAGTGTGGAATAAAGCTAAAAAAGCTTTGGATAGAAAAGCTAGTGGGCTTAGAGTGTTAGCCAAGAAAAAAGTGTCCAGAAGAGTAACCGATCATCATATCACAGAGCCTGATTTTGAAACTTGGGATGAACTTATGGAGACTTTCCCAGGAGGCATTCGATTTTTTTTCGCAAGGTTGTTCACCGTAAGCAACAAATCCAGTAGTATCTAGTAATCTAGTAGATACCTTCTAAGCTACACATTACATCGAAATTGTGCAACATTAGTCTAAAATATACGTCTTTCAACAAAGATCAATCAAACACTACATAAATCCACCCCTACCACCAAATATAGAAAAAATGGCAAAAATTTCTAAAACCATTAGTTTTAGCAACTCAGTACTTAATGCAATGCAAGGAAACCAAACTAAGGTTTTTAAACCGTTTCATAGAACCCGTACAAATTATATTACTGCATGTCGAACAAAATATTTCGGAAACTTTCAGTTCAACTGAATTGAATCCGATATTAAATAGCGTTGTCCAACCAAGATATTTAAACTGCCAAACTCAGCCAAGTTTCTCATATTCCCCCTTTTCTAATGACATTAATCTTACTACACAACATTCATTCATTCATTCATTCACGGTTCCGCTAGAACCACAAACACTAGTTAGTCAGTCAGCTACCTTACATACTTTCACAACTTTCACCTTGCAGGACATTGTTTTCACAAAGTAACTGGCCAAGTTGTTGAATAAGGGGATACGCTATAAATTATGATGAACTAACAAGCCATCCCATCTTGTGTCATGACAGTTATACACAGACAAAAGATGCAGAGTGGATGAGAGTCTACGGGAATGCAGTCACACAAGAGCAAAGTTTCTCGCTAAAATTCTTCTCTCCGACGTCATTTTCCACCTAGTCGTCCTCCCATGTCTTTCCCTCCAATGGGCCAAGTGAGTAATTCAAACTTTTTGGTCTACTACATCATTATCTATATCATTTTATCCCACCTTATGCAGTGCAATGTGCGGTAGAGTCCCTAATGGCCATGTATAGTGGATTAGTAATTTCGTTACTTTAGCTCTTATACTAAAAATAGATTCAACCTTAAGATTTGGATCATATGAAGCACAGGCTAAGCAATCATTTGCAAAATAATATATTTTTTTAAAAATATTTCAAGTTTACTACTCAAGTTTAAAGAAAACATTAATATGCATGTCGTATGTCGCACGGACTAAATCATTTGGACTATCATTGATTCTGTGTCTTGAGATTCAATAGCAGTGAGTTATAAAGATATAAGTTTCCTCTCCCCAATAATCTTCATTTCAAACTTGCAAAAGCTAATGCATGTTAAAATTAATATAATTTCCATTTCCTAACTGCTGTAACTTCATTACTTCCTACTTCTATCGATCTGGATTATCACAAAAGTCAGGTGGTGTACTCATGGATACTAGAGTATGACTATTGGATGTTCCTGGTCACAATGTAACATTTATAACGATTTTGCAGCCATCTCAATATCCCAGACGAAATCTAATCCAGTGTAATGCAACTTTTGTCTGCAGGTTCTTGTATGCCATCTGCTTTTGTTTCATATCACTCTCATCCATCTCCCATTCCCATCCATGGGATATCATGTTCTATGGCCTCAAGGTGCCAGACAGATTTCTAATTTAAACCAACCAAATTTTCCGTATACCTAAGAATTGGAATTTATCCACGGGAAACAGATATATTGCAGTAGTTTGAGTAAACAATGCTTCTAATAGTATTAAATATTTATAAATATAAAACTTGTGTGTAGATAATCGTGTATATGGCTTTCATGATGACTGCTACTGCTTTATGTGAGAGAGCAATAATCATTCATCAAACAGGGGAAAATCGATTGAAGCAAACCAAAGTGATACCACCAGTGGAGGATATACGGATAATGAAGCAAATTTTAGACCTAGATAGTCCGTACACTTATTCGAATGCCATTGTGTACTTCATCCTTCTCATTTGCTTGACGTACATTGCACTCGCACTAGTTTTCCTGAAATTTCACAAGGTACACAATACTGAAGAAGTTACTTTTAGCTTGTGCATGGAGTAAAAGCAATTTGTCTGGCAGATCATATAGCTGAACTATAATTTCCCGGTAAACTAATTTGTGTAAGCCTGAAGCAACAGGGCTATTTAATCCCATCAGTCACGCGTAATTTAACAGCAATTCGAAACTGTAATGAAAATCAGTTTTGTCAAATCGGATTTTGAGGGATGAATTTTCTTTTATTTATCCATTGGAGAAAGTACAGCTTGTGAATTTAATTTATGTGTGGGAGCAATTTGTTTTTGTTTCTTTTTGTGAATGCAATCGTCAACAACTTGTTGCAAAACGTAAAAAAATTTAAGCTACTCTGTTGTTCCTCCCAGAAACTGGATATATTTGACGATCGGTTATATTTTGCTATTCCTTTGGTCTACGGTGTGATTGTGATACCCATCAGCTGCGCAATATATTCTGCAGCATTACAAAGCAAGGTTGATGGACCGCCGGAATGGATTTATTTTCAACTGGTGTTGACCCCCTTTTTCGCTTTTGTATGGACTTGGGTAAGAAATATATGTATAGTATACACATATTATTTGCATTTAACACTGGACGTAAAACTCAGATAGTATTTCCTTGATTGAATGCAACGGTTGATCTAAAAGTAGATACTGCATATACAACGGATAGGATGTTCTTGAAAGAAGTGCTATGTAACACTAACATCCCTTATCTTCCTCCATTTGCAGTTCAAACTCACAAATTTACGAGACACACTTCTGGGTGAGCGGTACCCCGTCAGACCGTCCACATGGTTTATTGTAGCCGTCGCATACAATTACTGATGAAATGTGGTTCCATTTGAAAAATAAATTCAATTCTGTCAACATTTTCTCCCTACCAAAGTGAAAATCATAAAATATAATGAAGCATCCATTGCCTTTTCACTTGGTGAAATAAATAGCGGAAATTGATTATGGAAACAAACTTCACTTTTTTCATCACCACATTTATCAGAAAGTGCATCCGCCAATGGAAGATTATTTCAACACTTGATGTGGAGTTATTTTCAAACTCTTAAACCGAGCTTGTGCTTTGCATATGGCATAAGATACGTAAAGTGTAAGCCACAACGCTTTTGTAATTTAATGATTTCATTTCCTCTCAAAGACTTTACTGAAATAAATATATGTTTCAACACCCGTCTTATGTTTTATACCGTACGAATTGGAAACTGCATGGAAAATATAATATTCCTTTCATTTTACAAAATTTAAATTATACGTTTTGTTTAACATACCAGTCGGACGGATAAAGTAAAACTTTATTACTCACTTTGCATTTCTTCAGTTAATTTTATTATCACAATAGCCCACATTTTACAGTGAATGACTTTTTTTATACCGCTCACTAGAACTTAATTAAATAAACCGCAGTAACAGCATATACTGAAAGAACGCACAGAAGAAAAACAGAATGAGTTTAAATAGTGATTGAATGCGTAGTAAGTAGTAACCAATATCTAACTTTAAATAAACCCAAAGCAAAGCAATATAGCAGTTTAAAAATCACAATGCGATCAATCAAATCACAGAAATGTCCTTTTCCTCTAATTCACAAGACTTAATCTATTATGCTGTACTTCAGCATTAACATCACTACATTCCTGAAACGATCTGGGGCCTATGGCATAAAAATTTACAGTTAAAAAACAACCTTTTTAAAATAATATTATACATATCTCATGAAAATCCCTCCAATATTATACAGACGGACAGAGTAACGTGAATTACATTATTATAAAGTATTTCACTTCGCTCCACAACTTAATAAACTGACTTGACTGCACACCAAATAAGCTTCAAAGTAATGCCCATTCTTTTGCAGACTATAATTCATTACTTTGAGAATTCCAGCAGATCAAAGTAATCTTACACACATTGAAAATATCTGAGGAAAAAGAAAATTGCAAATAACTTGACTTATAAGATCTTGTGTGTAGTATACAAGCCAGACATAATGAATTGTACTAACTAAACTACGCATACTGTATGGTTAATTGTATGTATAGCTTTCTTCATCTCGTCCCCGTATTATTTCCTCAGAAGCCCTAGAGACAGATACACTACAATGAAAAAGAGCTGCTCAGAGCCCGAATCCAACACATTTTCATACATGCTAGCTCGTAGCGATAGCTAGCTTCATTTACTTTGAGCAAATACCGTGTGTTGAACACAGCACCATATTATGTATAATGCGTCGCATTCTAGGCCGAAGTCGTATTTATTTTGTTCAAATAGCAAAGTTGAAAATATAGAGCTGGCTTCACCATTAGTGCATTATACTACTACTACTACTACTACTATAAGTGCAACGTTTGCTTTGTCTCTGCATAAATGCTTTCAAGGATAATGGAAATAGACACAACCGTAAGGAAATAACATCCTCAGAGTTATTTTATTTATTGACACACAAGCGACGACTATTCTCTCTATTTCTACTTTATTGCTCAATTTTTTATTCAGTAGAATTTTCCTTGGGGATGTGAAATATGTTTTACAGCCGCGTCTTAACTTTTTGTCTAGTTGGGTGATTTAGATTGCAATTCGAGATGCTGTAATCCCAAGAAAATAGAAATTTTTCGTCAAGGTCGCCAAAAAGTATCAACGGGTTAATAAAAGCACACCTGTGAGTACAGTACGCCTACATGTGTTAAACATGAGCAAAGTTAGTTACTTTTACTTTGCGTAGTGTTACATAAACAATACATCCTTTACATTTCCCCAAAAGAAGAGTTTCTAAGTGCCAAAATTACAATTAATCACGCTCGCCCATTCATAGAAAAACGAATTAAAATTAGAACAAGGTTCTGTTAGTTATGAGTTGCCGGAAGTACAGGTTGCGAAAGAGCCAAATGAGCTTTATGAAGCCATAACTGATAAATGGTTTTTTTCCTACAGAAAAGCTTGTATTTTTATTCCAAAACCGGTGGGCGACCTAAAGCTATACTATTACTGATACTAAACTATATATACTGCTACTACAAGTAGTATAATGGTATGAGTTACAGGGAGCGAAAATTGCTTCGAAAATAGCTTTCTGGTGTTGCCGTCATACTGAGTTAGCAACAACGCCGCCTCACACCATGTAGCCAAGCACTTAGCATTAATGAATTATTAATCAGAAGAGGAATGAATGTATTAATCTACTGAAGCTTTCAGTAAGTCAGCATAAATCGACCACAGCGCTCTTTGAGATTCAAATTCTGACCTTACTGAGTCTACCTCGTCGTTTGCAAGTAAACATGTGGACAGTAACACTCAGAAAGTACATGTGTTGACTTGTTGTTTTGTGTACTTGTCTAAGATAATCCAAGTTTTATACATTTTCTTTTGAGACATATCTCAAACGCTAATGCTAAATTAATCAACATTATTTTATTAAATATAAGAAAGTCTAAGGACACGTCTGGACCATTTTGTCCTATGAAGGACAATCCGTCACATTTTTTCGAGATCCATGACAGGAAACTCATCGACACAAAACGGAAAGAGTTACAAACAAACAAACCTTATCCGAAAATTCAAAGAATCCGTTTATATCAGAAACTCGTTAACGTATAATTGCAACTTTTATCGCTCCAATGTAGATAGGTTAGGTCTCAAAAATTTTGAAGTCATCCTATTTACATCAAGTAATTGGAAAAACCAACAAAAAGATTTGCGCGTCAGCATTATTTTTAAATGTTTATACTTCACGAGAATTTATATTCTCTCATACTTTGAAATTTTTGGTCCATAAAGATCTAAGGAACTATAAGCTAAGTACGCTTGCATATATTTTTTTTCCAGTAGTACCTTGATAAAGGACACAATTGTGATGCGAAAGCCTGGAATAAAGTGCAAACTATGACATCCAATCAGTCCACTACCTACACTATAATCATAACACTGACTTATAAAGTCATACAAAACAAACAGCTGACTGACAAAATAAAATCAAGTTGCAGATATGGAGAAATCGGCCACTGGTCAAGTTTAAATTTATCCAACAGCCACAATTTGTACAGTTGAAGTCAGAAAACCCAGACATTGCGAATAGTTCGCGTGTAAAACAAATTATGTTAATGTTTCATATTTATCATATGAAAGAGACATGACCATTGGTACACCCTATGGACCTAAAGTGACATAAGTCCACAAAAACAAAATTTTACAATGTCCTGCATTTACTCGCTCGCGTGCACTTCCTAAAGCCCAACAAACGGGAAAAGAAAGCTTTGAAAATTATGGATTTCATTTTTCCCTTGAGTCCAAAACATCAACCCTAAGGCAAATGAATTGCATTACTTCCTCCTTTTTCTAAAATGTGGAACGACAAACATGCCCTTGTGCAAGGAGAAAGCGGGTGGTGAAAGGTGAAAGTTGCTTGTGTACATATTTCTTCATGCAACTAGCTGGCTACTCAACTAATGCAAATCATAAAAGTGCCAGTTCTATATTACACCTAACAATCCTAGCAGTGCAGTAACTTTAAATGTATGCATAGTGTCCAGGAATTAATATTTATTCAGTCTACATCTACAAAAAGTCATTTGGTTGGTAGCAAATGTAATATTTTTTCATTGGAACACGTAAAAGATGCAATTTATAATACTTTTCTGGAAGCTTTACTTCACTGAATTTGAATAGCAGTAAAAGTGCCGCTTAGCAGATCTGGTGTCTACATCACCTTTTCATTCCTTTACATGTGGGCAAACATGCATCTCACGGACCTATGTAGGAGCAATTTAATTAACGCAATGTAGTCTCCACAGCGGCAAATTTTCAATCTATTCAGATAAAAAGTATACAAAGTCTTCAAAGAAAAATATGAGGTTCCACAAAACGTGATTTTTTGTAGCCTCAAAAGATTTCAGATTTCATACTTTGCCGATTCACAAAAACTAAATTGCAAACGTATATTTTACTATTCTAAACATGCATTCAATTCGTATGTAGTACATGTATTTTGAAAATCGTAGCATTTATCACATCGTTCATTTAAACAGAAAACACATGCGATATCATGCGACCTTGCCTTGTTTACGGCCTACAATTTATCAAGTTGCACAACTGGATGTAGTAAACTTGATAACTTTAGTATAACCGTAAAATGCGGAAGTCATAAAACCGGCCCTGCGTGACACATAAACAGAGCACGAAAATATTTGAATCTTTATATTTCACACAGTTGACAATATAACAAACAAGTAGCATTCCCGTTTCTATGTGGTGAATGTAAAATGTAGAACAATTTTCTTCCTATTGCATCCAAAATTAGAATGAAATGGCCTAGATCATTCATTTTTAGATGTAATTTCCTATTCAAACATGAAAAAATGACGTACATTCCAGACATATAGTACTGTACTGACATTTTTCAGATAGCATTAGAATCAAAAGAAGGAGACAGTAACCCTATGGCGATTGTGATTTAATCCGCCCAAAACTGCTGGCGGGTATATAATTTTGAACAAAATATGTCTATAGTTGAGGTTTGCTCATGCATGCAATTCTTCAAAGTGCTCAATTTTAGCCAATTTTTTGCCATTCTCGTTCACAGTACCAATTTAAAGTACAACTTTTGAATGCTTGCACCCGCTTTTCAAAGAGGAAGTTAGTTTTTATTTGCAGCTCGTGTACCGATTTCTGTTCAACCTAATCATGAGTCAAATCAGCAAATGTCTAGATAAGCTCCCAGCATGGTAAGTTAAAATCGTGCATTGTTGTGCAAGGTACATGTCAAGGATACAAAGTCAAATGCGGTCTAAAAATGTGCAAATGTAGTAAAATTAGATTGCAATCTCTTAACCTCTAGTAACTACAACAAGTTTGCAACCAAGAAAATTAATAAGTTGAGCATGATTTGAGAGTTCAACAATCAGTTGTTAGTAGACTGCCTAATCCACCCACCCATTGGTATAAAATTACAACATTTTCCCTACCCAGATCCAAACCATTCTTCTACTAATTAATGTCGACTCAAAAATTTTAGTTGCTAACAAATGCCTCTTACCAATTTTTTTGCACATTCATCTAACGAACTTACTACACTCTTCCCACACTGAACTTTACTCCTATTCCAGAAAAAGTAGTAATTCATCAAAACTTAAAGATATGCTTGAGCGAATCCACAAAATACTGTAGATTCCCTTCTTCCGGTAAGCTTAGGTTGTTAGTTAGTAACTCAATCTGTAACAAAGTAACAGGTATAAAAGAACCCACTCTCAGTTTTAGTACAATTACAGTACAATAATAAAACGGATTTTTTCTTCTTTACACTCTCCCACCCAGAGAGAAGAGTCTCATTTCCTTTCATTTATCTTTCATTTTTTTCATTTAATTTCATTTTGTCGTAACTAGATTTTGCCCCATTTCTTCGACACTGGTGGTCGATTAAATGAGATGGAGAGAGATGATCATGTACTTGTTTTTATTGTGGTGCAATTCTCATGAAATTGATCACTAAGCTTGCCTGATGATACAGATTGCTGTTGAAACATATGAATATTTCATAACTAAAAAAAATTTCAAAAAACTTGGCAGTAAGTGTTAGAGTATCATAAGCAAGAACATATCCTAGTGAGAGAATATAAATACAAAATTTAATTTTCTTCACACCACGAAAACTGTGAATGTCTCTCAGTGAGTTTGAAAAGAACAAGACTCTAAAAATCTAATTTAGGACAGGACAGACTGACACATACAAGATCAAAAAAAGCTACAGGGAATTTACATGCTTCAGTGTTTGTCATTTTTTTAGTCTACCACAAATCATATAAGATTACTTGTAACTCCAAAACTGGGAAAAAATAAATCCATGCATTGGACGATATTTTAAGTCTCTTCTCTTCTGCACAAGAGACAAAAAGATAAAATGCAAGAAAAATATCTTACTCGGCTAATGTCATGCAATGTATACCTACTACAGCCATACGTAAAATGCTGACGTTTTGGATGGCATTATACTTCTAAGGATGACAAACAAGAGTATATAGACGGAAAGGAATGTTTGCAACTTTCCAGTCCCCGTTACATTCTGTACCTACGAGTACTAGAAATTTAGAACGTACGCACATAAGATTCCCTGGTAATTAAATTTACTGTTACCCCACCCGTTTACTATTATGACAAGAAGATTTGACTTTCTAATTGTTTTCTGGGAAAGTTCTTTACTTGCAGTCAAATGACTACTCAGGCGTCTGCTGCTCCAGTTTGACATTATAGAAGTTAATGATATTAATGGATTATCACCGAATATGGGTCTTTCAGCAACAGCATTGTCTGCAGCTGAAAGCTCATTTCATAGAACCATGAAAACCAAGATTTAGTTAATTTCCATCTATCATTTACACAATATTCTCTATGTTTACACACGCATAGTCTTGGTTTACATAAATATAGATCAAATACTTACTTACTATACCTAAAGTAAGTTAAACACGGGACAAACACTCAGTCACTCCCATTTCCTCATACATAATGTGCTTTCGAATGAGCATTTACAAGTTATTATTCACTCCATAATCCTCATTTGAATCATTCATTTGAAAAGTTGAAAGGACTACAAATGCATCAAATTCAATGGATGGTGTATGGAAGCCCAAGCCAAACAAAAAGGAGAGATTCACTCATAGAGCTTGAATCAATTTATACTTTATCTAACAAAACCGCAGTAGTTTGCAATTCCGAATAATTTATGCGAGACCACAATTATCTGACAGTCAGACTACCCACCCACAAACTATTTACAAATGCTCCAAAAATCACAAAAACATGTCTCATTGGGTGAAAATCAACAAGTTTTTGACGTCATGGCGTGAGTTAGCTCCACTTTGTTGTCCCATTGCATGAAATCAGTCAGTCAGTGTGACAGACCTCAAAAGGGTAAATGTGATAGACGAATGAACAAATTGAACGCAGCTTTCCAAGTTTGCTTCGCTGCGACAGGGATTCTGCTAACTTTGAAAAGTTGAAATTAACTAGTTCTGTTTAGTTTCGACAGCTAGCTTACCATTTATTTCGTTTCCATTGTCCAAAGGTTATGAAACTGGAGCTATAACTAACTAGCTTGGTTGCACACGGAGTTGAAAAACCTTCGGTATGACAAGAAGACATAGGCCTTGGAAAACAATGTCACAGATAAAAAAGAGAATCGGGTTGACAGCAAACACTTTGTGGTAAACTATTTCGGGGAATGCAAAATCATTGTGTACAAAACAGGAACTTATCAGCCCGGAACATATACGCAGCACAGTCGAGCTTTGGTGGAAACCTCAAAATTGTATTAATTTCTCTGGAATGGACAACTAGCGGCGAATACATGATTGCATTCTGAATTTCCTGAATCTGAATACACTAATAAAATAAACACGCCAGTAGGTAGACACTCCAATTTATCATCATCGATCAAAGATGACACACTGGTGTCAGTGAGTCTATCATTATCAGAATTTTACAGGCAAAGTAAATTTTGTATGTGTAGAGGATCAGAAGTGAGGAAAGAAATGCTGATAAATTGCTAGCATACAAGGCTGAATTTAATGCTCTCACATGTTACATCCTAAAATCTTTACTGAATATTTTTACTCTAAGTAATATACAGAATGCTCCAATGAGCCAAAGCTGGATGTAAAACCAATTCACACTATGTAAATAACTCTCTGACTTTTAAACTTTACAAAAAAAAAATTATTACTTTGGAGAACCCACGTTCAGTATTCAAAAAACATTTTTGTGGTCGCCAAAGCCACAAGGACAACTTAAAAGTCATTTACGTTGTTTCAGTCATTTACAAACATGAAGGGGAGAGCACAAAATCGCCAAATGAAATAGCCAGAATATATGAAAATAGTTTGCCTGCCTTACACCGTAGACCGTAAAAGGAATATGCAGTACTAATTCGGTATTGACTTTGCAATGCTTCAAAGCCGAGGATACATATTACGGACATTTTTGCCCTTACATAGGAGAAAAGCAAACACCTGCTTCCGAGAACTTTAGTGCCCATGAGCATACATGAAACATGACTGACTAACTAACTAACGGTGAGTAAACATCATTCGAAATTTATGGGACATAAGTCACATAAGAGCCATTTTTGGAGCTAAAACTTGTAAAAGCGCAGCAGAAGGATAACTATTAATACTTACGTGTACGTATAGAGTCCATGAGCAGGGAATGCAGGTAAACATGAAATGAGAATGATGATCCAAGTGATTCCAATTGCAAGATAAGTATTCTTCTCGGTCCTTATGGAGATGCTATCCACCGGATAGACCACGGCCAGGAATCGATCCACACTCATAATCACCAATGTGTATACGCTCACGTAGGCTGTCACGATGATCAGATACTGGACGGTTTTGCACCAGAGTCCTCCGAATATCCATCCGTTGAAGACGTAGTCGGTTGCTGTGAAGGGTACGCAAAATATGATGAAAAGTAGATCCGCAATGGCCAAATTGATGATTAGGATGTTTGTTGTGTTTCGCATTTGCTGGTTTGATGCCACCACAATGACCACCAGGGAGTTTCCTATGAGACCGACGATGAAAATGATACCGAATAGGATTGGGACCACGATGGAGACGATTTCCTCCAGTTGCCGGTTGTCTGAAAAGTCCTGAAATTGAAAGGATAGATTTAAGAAATTGCTTTTTAAAATAGTAAGGGCTACGGTCATATTATAAATTTGTAGCGCCCTTTAATATTTCATTGGAACCACACAATAAATCACACACACCCGCACATACGTAAGTTTCCAATACTTAATTTAAATTTCTGATTAAAATTGCAAACACATTGTACGTTATTAAATAATTTAAATACTAAACTCACATCGTCTATGTCAATAGCTTCGTCCATGCTTAAAATCACTAAACACTCTAAGAAATGTAACGCACAAAATAAATAAATAACTTCACAACTGACTAACTAATTAACTAACTAACCCATTGTGAAATAAGTTTCACTATAAATTAGCTAAAAATTAGACTGCCTAATGCTCACTTTAGCAAATGAAAAATACTCCTGTGGGATTCTGTGGGATATTTTCAATTTACAATCTGCAATAAGTTCATAGACCCATTTACCACAGTTATCAATAAGTGGTGCTATAGATCCAAATTATCGGTGAGCTAGAGCACACCCAATTACCTATTACATGGATAGTATACCCATTGTCTGCATAATATTGGTCATAAATCGACAGTACAATGTACTCGTACTCGTGAAAAAAATTGCTCCACCTATGATAGCCACCAGCGACTTTTTGCGAGAGATTCCAACCCCTGGCTCTGATTGCATATTGCATTACCTGAACACTAAACACAAATGATGTGTATCAACGAGCGTATGTAGAGATGCTGCTAACACTACTACACACGTTCTGCGTTGAAAAGCAACTATAAACGTGGACCCATAAATTAACATTGTTCATCTTTCAAAACATTGGGAGCCAAACTTGTTTTCCACTCCATTATTATCTACACTTACACAGCGCCTCTGGAAAGCAACTTTTGCAAAGCATAGCCAAATTATAAACTGTGACTGTGGAAGGAAGCTAGGATATTATCAGATGCATACTTTACTTGTCTTGTTAAGCTTCCTTAACATTGCATCCATACAATAGTTTGAAGCTTTCTTGCCTAGCTTCGCATGATAATAATAGTGAGCTGGAGGCCTTAATAGTATCATCATAGAATGAAATCGTCCCAACAACTCACTAATTAACTTTACAGATTCTAATCTCGCTCCCCCGCGTTACTCTCCATATTAACTTCATTTCTCATCCTCAAGTAGTCAAGCAGCTATAAGTTAGTCAGTTAGCTAGTTAGCTGGTTTAGTGTTAGTGCTAATGCGAAAGAGAGTTACAAAATTTAAAACCCTTTCCGAAATATAATTTAACTTTTGAGAAATACTATTTAGCAGGAAGATATAAACTTGAACATTATCTTTGCCCTGCCAAAGCGGTGCGTACAGGTTTTTAATATTGAAAAAAACAATTATCAATGGAAAATGATAGAGTTGAACAATGCAGACCTCAGCTAAAGCCGACAACTTTGTCTCAATAGGTCTTAACATTACCGTATAACGGGACTACCATTCCGTTTAATCCTTTACATCCACTTGGTCTCAACACAAACAGTTTTGGGAAGAAACTTTCGTTCCCGGTTCCAACTTGGTCTAGTTTTCTTTTGTTTCCGTTGCTCCAAAGATTGTGGCAAACTAACTACACACAACCCAACCCAACTATACTACAGAAGTTGTTGGCAACAAAGAGAAGCCACGTAGCGTTTTGTACATTACTACTAGCTAACAAACAGTGAAAACAGTCAACCTTCAGCTTGAGTAAGGATTCGGTCTGTAAGCCACAGCTTTGAGTGGACTACTATATAAATATAGATAGAATTGTATAGTTAAAATCGGCTGGTCATTATGATCATTGTGTTTGTCCCAAGTTAAGTTTTTCTCCCAGTGGCTGGAATACGTAGGTAGGTAAGGTAGCTTGAGGGAACAAGAATTCGGGTTATATTGGAGGGAAAAGGAAACTTTCAAAGAGATTTGCAAACTTTAGTAGAACGACTTAAATACTGTTACACACTCCACAGAAGCCTACAGCCCTTAAATATTGCAACGAGTCTGAACCGGAGAAAAATATAATTGTGTACACAAATGTGTGTAAATCTTAGGTTGGCAAACTTTGTATATTTATAAACATTATTTGCGTGTCTTTGTTGTCAGTCAAGCCCTGATTAAAAAAGTTTTCACGAAGAGAATTCTTTCTGTGGAGATTACTAAACTAAACTCTGTTTCGCCATGCAATAACTTTCACTGCTGATTCGAAACATGAAAGAAGATTCTTTCAAAACTGTCCAGAAAAGCAATTGCATTCTAAAAATGCATCTCTTAAAAAAAACAGTAATTTTTCCATTTGCTATACTAACTTTACAAATCTTAATAAATCCAACTCGCTTGAATATTTATCCTTTAGCTAAAAATATATTAGTTACTACCAAGTCTCTGGTTACGAATCCCAAAATCCCAACTCCCAACGCAACAATAAAATCTTAACTAAAACCAAAAGATTCACAATAAAAAATTACTTACCGATTCTCCATAATTCGGAATAATGTACGAGTTGTTGCAGTAGATTGAATAACTGGTGAAATTCGTGACCGATTCATTATAGCAAATGCTATAAGGGGGAGAACTCTCATCATTGTCGAAATAGGAATCGTTGTAAGGGCCTTCATAAGGGCCATACATTCTATCGTCTTCGTCTCCCATTGCCACTGTTTGCCTCAGGCCTTGTTCACTGATGGTTGCACATGCGCAGTAGTAGGGACGCTACTTCTGAGCAAAGCACGCTACCACTTTCGTTTGCTCCAGCTGTAGCAGCCAGTTATGTGAACAAATTTTTTTTCTCTCGTTCAATAGTGTTTTTTCACGACAACTAAGAGCACAAGTTTTTTCCACCTTTAGTTTCTAATTTATTACTTGCTAACTAACTAACTGACGCGCTAGACCCTATTTTTTGTATTGTTCAAAATTTCTTCCATTGTTTTCATCTGCCTTTTTTCTAATCGCGTAGTACATTTGACAATCCTAAGTAGAATTTATAGTAGTGGTGCATCTGTTGGAAGAATATTTGGTGTTGAAATGCAGAAAGGCTGAAGAGGTTTTGGCTTTGCAAGAAGTTCAAAGAATAGTGTGAGAGCGAGAAAAGTTTATAGTTAGTTTCTGATGGAGCTAGCTACTATAGTGTTCCTTTTAGCGTGATTCGTGATCAAGAGGGTTTCTTGGTCCCAAGAGTATTTTCCTTGTGTTTAAGCTGTTTGGAGTGTCCAAAGTCCAAGAAATCTGTTCGACCTGGAAGAAAACAAAAGGAAACCAATTTCATTAATTTTCGTTAATCCTGAGGCTTTCATGGTTTTCATTTTTCATGCTTAAAAAAAACTCTTTTAGTTTGTATTTAGTAGTATACTATTCAGTTATAGAAAAGGTGGTAGTGGATAACGTATTTGAGATTTTCTAAGGAGGTAAAAGGGTAAATTTAACAAAATGAAACAATGAGAAAGTGGTGGTAATTTTGGATTCAAAATTAATCATGTCATGTACTTTTGCGTTAACACTTTAATTAACTTCTTCTACTTTGTTTCAGCAAAAATTTTTGTAAAATATGAAGCATAAGCTAGATAGTAGTTATCTGATCTGTTGTTATCTTCATATTATAGATAAACTAG
>Ga0210040_10004429_pt1 | contig 18345 bp, 13 predicted proteins | sample CryGeyCG12114_NA_FD_185462 | JGI IMG/M metagenome (GOLD analysis project Ga0210040, IMG submission 185462) | Groundwater microbial communities from aquifer - Crystal Geyser CG19_WC_8/21/14_NA (SPAdes) (version 2) | ecosystem: Environmental > Aquatic > Deep subsurface > Groundwater | place: USA...
CTGAGAAAATTTCAAAATATCTAGGAAAAATATCGATCGCATCCACTACGGGTTAAATTTCGGATGTTGGGGTAATAGAAAAAATGGCCAAGTTTTTTTTGACACTTTTACTAGGGATTTTTCACAACATGTGCTGAAACATGTACAAAAATGTTTCTCACAAAATTTGCAACATTTTCTGAAAAATGGGTGGAAAAAACTTTTTGCCCCCCTTTTTTAAAAAATTCAAAAAAGTTAGCAAATTTATTTTTTTTTCTAAAACTTTACATGCCTCACCTAATTGTAGCTTTCTTTCACAACCATGATAATAATTTTTGAATTTAAATGTTGATTTCGTTTTATTTTAAGCTCATTGTCACCTCATGGCAATTTATGTGAAAAAAATTTCAAATGAAAAGGAAAGAATGGTTGGGGTGTAGCAAAAGGTGCGCTAGTTAGGATTGGACAAATTCGCATTACTTGAGGCTCAAAAACCTAACCTAACTGGAAAGAAGCTCAGCGCACCTTTTGGTACACCTTTCAGCAAGCTCCGCCAAAGCGATTTTGACGAGCGGCAGATAAAATGAAAGGGCTTGATGAGCTGATTCAGAATGTATAACTCTTATGAATGGCAAACGCATATTTAACTGACAATTAAAGACTGCTTGCTATGGTTTAATCCCATGATTAAATGAATAGAATAAGCCCATAGTCAAACTGGTGACAAATTAGAAATTCATTTTTGAGGTTTCAGCCTTAATCACATTTAATAATTTTTCTAAGAAGAAGGCGAACGTGCCGCGGTGGGCGCGTAGCGCCCAGAATCCCGCGGCATGAGAGACCTGTGTTTTCATTCGAAACGAGAACTGCGACGCGAAAAGGCTCCGCCCGATATGTAGAAGCTCCGCCCATACTTGAGGATAATTTCTAATCTGGCCGAGGGGGGTGTGGTGGGAGTGGGGGAGGCTTTTCGAGCACAGGCCCGAGTGCAGAAGGGAACTGGAAAGGCCTTGGGTTCGGTAATCGCCGAAGGCGATTTCCGGCGGGCCTTTCCAGATTCCTTCAAATGAGGGGTTGTGTGAAGCAAAAGTCTCTTCAGCGTCCCCCCACGATCCGTTTTACTGACTCCAGAACTATAACAACCCTTATTTACATTTATTATCCATGTACTCTACAGTGTTAAATTTTAATTATACTCGATAACTGTCAATTAAATATGCGTTTGCCCCCAATAAAATTTATTTATTTTTAATCAGTTCGTCAAGCACTTTCATTTCGTGTCATTCGTTAAAATCGCCGATACGAAGCTAAAACCACATTTTTTCCAAGGTATATAGAATAGTATTAGTAGATTTTTGCGTAACTTTTTTAATTTTTTAAAAAGGGGAAGGGGCAAAAAGTTTTTTCCACCCATTTTTCAAAAAATGTTGCAAATTTTGTGAGAAACATTTTGGTACATGTTTCAGCACATGTTGTGAAAAATCCCTAAACTTAGCCATTTTTTCTATTACCCCAACATCCGAAATTTTACCAAAATCTGAGTCATAGCTATCTCAAAATATTCAATAAACGGTACAAACCAAGTCTGAATTCTGATGCTAAAATTATATGACTTTATACTTACTTGAGAGATTCCACTCCGTTCATTTTCAATGTCAAATTTTTGATTTCCAACGATCAAAATCAGCCTAAAACATGCAAATCTTTGGGAACGACCCTTTCGATCCTTCATGTTATCAAACATGACTCATCATAGATCTTTTCTATTCTTTCCGATCCCATTGTCTTTGATGATCCAGTGAGCAGTTAAAAGTTACAAGTGTGTTAGTATTACAGATATAATTGAGCAGTTTAAATTCTTTTCAGTATTTCCTATGATAATATGTTTACTACTTAAAATTTTAGTATGTAGAATTAAGTTTATTTTCACGGCGGCATTCGCGCCTTTCGTGAACATTTTCCTTTTTGGTCTTGTTGCCTACTAACTTTTGCAGTCGTGCATATGCGTCCTATGCCTTTGCATTGTGTTAAAAGTTTAGTTGCTGTTCGCTGCTGTAGTGTTTCCTTTCATCATATCGTATATAAGGAATCATAATTAGCATATTTTGTAATTGCTGGCCCAAAGATCTTGCTGTGAGAAGATAATGTCAACAATGGATTAAAGTTAATAATGCTAAATAGCGTGGTTGACAGTTATTTATCTGCATACGTTCTCAACCAATGAATGGCAATTGTAATATCCGATTTCAGTCCATAGTCCCATGGGATACAGGCAAATATTTTTATGGGCTTTTCAGTGCAATATGAACCATCAAAACCACACAGACAAGTGTGACAAATAAATTTCGTTACATTCCTATTCTGTTAGACCGGATCGAAGTAATTGCCTCCTTATCTTCTTTTGAATCCCTATTGTATACATATTACAGCATTGTTTATGCATTAGCAAGCGCATTTTATAAACTCAACATCGACATGCTAAAGAATTAAAAAAGCAAACTGATGTTTGCAATTTGAAGCAGGTCACAAATGTGCACAACTTTAAAATTATTGAGAGTAGGATGTCATTTAGTTATATCAAACTCAAATTTTGATGTTTACTTCTGGTCATTCGTCATTCAATACTTTTGTAAAGATAGTGGCAAAAAATGATTAAAATGGCAAACTATATGGTAACCACGCATAATTTAATTTTAAGGCTGGGACTTGCCCATGAATTTTGCATCTCAAATAGCAAGTATAGATTGATTTTATAGTAAAAAAAATTGTAAATGAAACAATAGCAAAGGGCTGAAGTGAGACATTGCATTTTCATATAATAATGACAGCTGTAAATTAAGAGAAAAATGAGGAAGAAATGCAATGCTTCTTGTGATGAGGATGAGATGGAAGAGCAGCCCTTTCATAGACTTATTTATTGCACGATTGCACCAACTGTAGCAACACATGAAAGAAGGAAACTATGCATAATCTTGCTTCACCCCACATATCGACATATCTAATGCCTTCAAACGTGAAAGATGAAATGTTTTCCGAATTTCATGGTCGATTGGCAAATATTTCAAAGCTAGTGCAATGTTAATGCAATATAAAAATTTCAATCTGATGACTATCATTAGTGAAACAGATCTTATATAAAGGTTTCCAAGTTCAATAGTCAAGTTTAATTTGATACAAGTTGCAGACTGTGTAGCTCTATTTTATTTGGTCGAAACAAGGCCTCTGAACTAATTAATGACTGTTTCCTGGTGAACATGAAAATTTTTAGAAACATATTCTGTTCTGCTGCAATAGTAGCAGTTTTCAAAATTAGCTCAATACAGTCAAATCCATTCCTTGACGCCAAAAGGTACTAATAACTATGTTGTTTGATTTTATTACGAGTATGCACAATATCAATTTATTATGAACATGCATGACAAACTTAACGGAGGTCACAACTAAAGTCTAATCTCTATTGCTTTAATGCGTTTTTTTTTATTTCAGCCACAGTAACCATCATAATCATGGCGGAGTTAACTTGAATGCAAAAGATGAAAAAACGGCATTAGATTCGACTGATGGTAACTCGTCAATCCGCTCATTATATTTAGCTTACTACTGTGACAATGAAATAATTCATTTAAAATTTTTTTTTCATTTCCTGAAGCGAACAATGCCAGCATAGGCCATACTGTTCACTCGAGAGGATCCGAAGACTTTGGTTATCATGGTTATGGAACACACTCGGAACATGCAGCTTACCATCCCCAAACCCATTTGAATCCTACCACCACAAAAGGAAAGGCAGACACATCTGTGTTCTTTGAAAGTCCGCTTGTAGAAAGTCATCCCCTTCCAGGAGGAGTCATCCAAGAGAAATTGACATATGGGCCAACGCATGCGACCATTCATGAGCATCGCTGGTCAGGAGTTCAGGGTAGTCCTACACATGTTTACGTAAGTCTTTTCAACCTCAAAATATTGCTGAAAATCCTAGCATTTTTATCCCTATATTTAGATTCTTTGTTTTACCAGCTACAAGCAATCAAAAATAGTTTTTAATAAACAATGTATTTTCCCATTGCTGATTTATAGTGAACTGTCCTGCATGTGTGCACATTGTATTGCACCGGTGAAAAAATTTGCACAAGTTTTTGATGAACTAATTAATTGAATCATTCTTGATATCATTAATCATCATAGCCAGTCTAAATCTCGTGGCCTTGACGAAGGTTTTCTAAGCAATTTGAAATAGCGCTAAAGTGCGTGCAGGGGTCGCATTCCCAGTTTTAGGGGTTTCCTTCGGCTTCTCCGTAAAGGTTTTTTCTTTTTCTCTTTCCTTTTCTTAGATAGGAAGTTGAGGGCTTTGGCTTTACGAAATGAAGTTTATGTCGTCGTCTGTCTTCCTGCGTACATCTCGGTCTGTAATGAAATGCATTACTAATTAACCAAAGATAGATTCAGACGCCAACAAAGCTAGTACTCATTGCCAGTTTAGTGAGCTCCATATTGTTTCCACTTTTACCTTGATTTATAATTTGCTTGTGTGTATCTGCGTATGTTCCAGGATGACGATGTTACCCGCCAGTTCGAAATTAGTTACAGCCTGTCCTCCAATTCACCATGGAAATCGAAAAACGGGAAACCTTCCCCATTGGCGCCTTTATTTGCAAAAATTGTTGAAAATGTCCAAGATGACGAGACTCAGAAATATTTCTACCACCCATTCTCATCATACCATGAGCAAACTGTTGTACACAGTGAGCCAGTTCATACTCCAGATCCAGATGCTAATATTTTATTCGACCTAAGTCTATTTGGTCTTCCTTCAAATTCTGGTTACGACGAACCAAATGGGCCATCTCATCATGGAGATTATGGATTCGATTACCTAGCTGACAATAAAGAACGAACCAAGCGAGAAGTTTCTGAGCATAGTATTATGAGTTCACAAGACCATGCATCTCAAATTTTTCCTAATCCGTTCATCCAGGAGCAGAAATCGTTTGCGGAGATTTTTCACCACATTCAATCATTCCAGGAGAAGATAGCTAAAGCTACGTATTCATCTGAATACAAAAATAATCCATTGATCGAAATGTTGTGTACTTCTCTTTTGGAAAAATCTCAAGTCCAAGTAATTGATGCTGGGAAAACTTTGTTCAAATCGTCTTTTCCGAACGTGCTAGTTTTAGGAACTTCAGAGGAAGATGATGAAAGTCTTCAAAATTTGGTGAGGAAAGCTGTATCTATTTTCATGGCAAATGAAATGCATCAAATTAATGTTAGTTTTTATTGAGGCTGTATTTTTCATATAATCACTAATTATGTATTTCACTTATAGATAGTTATTATGAATGTACGCATACATTTTGTTCTCTTTTACACAGGAAGTGCATTTGCGAACCTTTGCGGATCAAGTAGAAGAAATCTATGAAGTGTTTAATTCTGGCTTGGGAAAGCTGTTGCTACAAGACTTCCATGATGTGCTGGCCTCATGTCTGTCAGATATTTTGATGCTGACGGAAGAACTCAATATTTATTTGAGTAAGAAAACAAATTCTGATTTCCTCCAGTTTCGGTATAAATATTAGATTTATAATAGCAGCTCACTGTATAGGCAATATTTAAGGTGAGTCTGCAGTGGGCATATCGGCCTACACAGCATGGTGTTCGGCGATCGCCACAACACTATAAACCATACAAATACATAAGTAATATTTCCTGCATTTTTAAAAATTTATTAGCTATTTTAGATGTGGACATTGTGTACATCTTATATACCATGCACTATCATGTAATATCAATATTATGTCGATTTATTTGTCTCATTACATTCCTATCCCATGCTATCTGTTGAAAAATCATCCTCTTCGCATCAGATTTAACAGCCACTTTATGTAGTGACAGGAAGCATAGGAAGTGTAATTAAAAGCACGCAGGATTAAACATCAATTGGCAAAGTAACTGCATGTATCCAGTTTGTTGATCAAGAATGTCTGATTCAGTAAAGTATAATGCATCTTGAATACCACTTACAAGCAAAAAAAGGGGCGTGTAGCTGTTACAGCTTCCTTTGCGAACGTATAATGAAAAATTCTAGTAGTAGAATTAGGTTACGCGTAATCTGGGAACGACATTTTACAATACTTCATTTTCTCTAAACTAAAATGATACAAAACAAAGGATTTTTAAAAGATGATGATATTACTCTAAAAGCAAGAAAAACTACATTATTTCATGCAATACATTTAAATTGATAAATCTATCAGCAAAACATTTTTAAAACTAATTGGCTGGCCAAAAAGTTAAATAGCCAAATTCCATTATCTTAATTTGATCATGTCAATGTCATGTCATCAATCTGAAGACTGGAACAAAGGAGCATACTATAGAGGAAAAATATTCAACATTTACATCTATAACAGCATATGAAAAAAAGAAATAAAGCTCTGCGTTTCTAACCATCTTGTTCTTCCTTTCATTTAATACTATTACTGTCTCAGACTCAAAAAAATCACAAATTTCTTCTCTTCATCACATGCAGTTTATTGCTTGCAGCATTAAAAAACAATCATTTAACCCATTTCCAAATGACAGCTCAATGAACTTTTTGTTGAAGTCTACGGAGATTCACTCATTTGCCAGTTAACTTTTAAATGCAGCATTTGCATTTCCTGTTGCTGTGTAGATTAGATTGGCAAAGGAATTGACCATAAGCATAGAAACGTCAGTAAACCTTTCTCCGTGGCTCGGCTCATTAGTCTAGTAGCCACATCCAAGTATTGTTACCATTACGGTTTCTTTTCCTTTAATAAAAGCATCATACATCGCCCCTATTATATTCAGTCGAGTACCAACTTACTAATCAGTACAATCTCTCAGTCAATCGTGTAGTCTTTTAGTCAAATCAGATTCATCTTGTGAATATCAAAATGAAGTCCTGGATTTGCTTTTGTCTGTGTGTTCTTATTTTGGACAGTGAGATTTCCTGTGCAGATTTCAAACGGTATGTAATCTTTTAAGGTTAAAGCTTTTAAGGTGAAAGCTTTTAAGGCTTTTTATTATTATTGTTTGTACGAGTTTTGCCCACATTTGATTAATTACGAATTTCTTAAAGTATAATGTTAAGTCTTCATGAAATAAATTCCATGTATTAAATTGTTAGAGAGGCTCCCAAGTACCCAACAATTTCTCCTCCTGGGTCATCCGTCTATGGATCTGGAGCTTCATCCATGTATTCCCCAAGTTCTCTTGGGTATTCCTCTGGAGAAGCAGCAAAAACTCCTGCCTCGTATTATGGCAATGGAGCTTCAACTTATCCAGCTGGCACCCCAGTGACTTCTGGATCTCCTTCATACACCCCTGGATCTTCCTATGGACCTAGCGCATCTACTTATTCATCGGGAGCTCCAACATTATCTCCCATCTATGGGTCTGAGCCCCCTGCGTACTCCCCAGGTTCGTCTTACGGATCCTCCATGATGTACAATCCTGGAAACTCCGGCTACGGATTCCCCGCGTACAAGCCCTTGTTCTCTGCATATGGTTTAGGCACCCAAAGTGACCCATCTGGAGCATCAATCTATGGATCTGAAAATCCTCCAGCTTCTCTTCCATATTCCACAAAAGCGGCCCTAAGTATTCCCAGTGCATATAAAAAATCCCCAACATACATGACTCCTGGATCCCAAGCCAAACCTGCTTTTTACACTCCTGGCTACTCCACTTATGGTCCAGTACCTGGAACTTATCCCTTCGAGTCTCAAAATTCACCATCTGGTTCATCTTCCTACTCCCCCAGTTCACCTACATATACTCCGCCTGTGTCCTCTACTTACAACAGTGGCGCTTCTGCTTATACTCCTGCTGCCTCTACTTATGGATTTGGCTCATCGACATATACTTCTTCATCCGACCCATCCACATATACTTCTTCATCCGACCCATCCACATATACTCCAGGATCTAAATCCTCCACATATTTATCTGTTCCTGTAACGTATTCCTCCGAACCTCAAGCCATTCCATCCAGCTCGTCCTCTTACACTCCTGGATCCTCAACCTACGGGTCAGAATCTCAAACCAACCCCCCTGTTTCATCCTCATACACCCCTGCATCTATGACATATGGAGTAGGAGCTACAACTTATTCCTCTGGAGCCCCTAGCAATCCCTCATATGTCTCAGGATCCTCGTCTTATGGTTCAAATACACCTATGAGCAATCAGCCATCTGCCGGGTATGAAACTCCGTATGCTCAGCAACAACAATACTACTCTCCATCTTCATTTGCTCAATCTCTCGCTTCTTTGCAAAAACAACGTCCGTCTGGTCAGTATAGTAATCCCCAAACCGTTTACAAACCAGCATATGGAGCTCAACAAGCTGCAGCCTACGAATCCCAAGTTCCCTCAACTCAGAACTATTATACTGAAGGAACGAACACCGAAAACTTTGGGGTCAGCGTACCACAAACCTATTCATCTTACGTCAATCCTGTAGCTCAGCAATATACCGAAGTTTCTGGGCAACCTGTTAACATGGTGGATTCAGATTTGGGCACATATCTTGAACAGTCTTTGGCCAACGCTCCTTCATATCCTTCCCAGGATCAAACCAGCTATCCTCAAAGTACGTAACCAGGATCTACAAATGTTCTGAATTCTCAGACGTATTTGCAACTATTGCTTATTGCCAATCTTTGCATTCATAGGAGTCATATTGTCATATCCCTCCAATGGCCAAGTCGCAAATACAAATTCAAAATTGTGACCAGAAGTTAGATTGAGAATTAGGGAATGCATATTTTAATTGAAACTACTTAAACTTCTGCAAATAACTATAATGCATGAATTAGCAATGGTAGGTACTTCACTGCCATACTATATAATTTAAACTTTTCAATTAATTTGGCTTCTATATTCCACTACTGATCAAACCAACTCGCATATATTTCATTAAAAATTTAGAATACGATTTTGGCTTATATTTAAAATTTCTACTATTCTCAGACTTATTAAACAATTAAATGCTAGACTAACATCATTATATTTCACGTCTTATTCAACTTATAGGAATTCGCACTTCGCCCCAATCAATAATCTGGCAATTCATAAGAGCTTATCAATAACTGCATGTGTCCAAACAACCACTACTATACTACACCTAAGTAAGACTTACTGTGTACGCAAAATTAAAAATAAATTATCTTCAATTTCTTCATTTCAGCTCAAAACGTATACTCAACGCATCCAAGCTATCCAACCAGGCCACCAACCTACGATATTTTCAGCTACGCACAAAGAGCCTCAGACAAAGCTGAAGAAGGAGATCCCGAGGACGACGAGGAAGGATCCGGTTCTCAGCTCAATGACAAACTTTCAGTCAGCGTTGTTGACCCAGCAGCATTAGATTTTGGACCCAGTTCAGTATTTTCCTTTCTTGGTGAACAATCAGCACCAGACCAAGCAGAAGCACCACAAGCCCAAGCAGAAGCAGTACCAGCGGGTGAAGAGGTTGTGCCACCCGGCGGCGGTGTCTTATTGGACTTCTCATTTCCTGTAAAATCGAAAGATGAAGCAGCGGAATCAACTGTACTTGATAACTTCAACTCCCTATCAATCCTAGGAAGGACCTCAGGAAGAGCTTATGTAGATGAAACAGAACATTATCAAGCACCCAAATCTGGAGTTTACCAATGCTCCAACCCCAGTGTTCATACTCAACCTGCACCCTATCCTTATGGCTTCGAATATGGTGGATATGGTTATACACCTTTGCCTTACATACCAGGTTTCCCTCAAATGGCCATTGGCTACCCTTCAGGAGGACAGTATGGGGCTCCTACAGTAGGATTTGCTTTTCCTAAGCAGATTGCTTATCCTCATGTTACGAACTAAATTCTTGAAGTTTTTTAATTTGCATTAAAGATGAATATGAAATTTTGCATGTATGTTTATTCCGATGAACTAGGAAATAATGCAAGCTATATTGCGATTGTAGCGTTTTATGAAAGTTATTAATTTGAGTTATAAAATGAATTATTTTGGTTTTTTGTGATACAATTTGTTGTCGTTATTTCTTTAAATGTGCTTTGGTTTTTTTTAAATGGTGTGGGATTTAATTAAAATTTATTAAAACAGGACTGAAGAAAAAACTCAAGTTATTTTCTTTGGCCTTTTTAGCATCCAAACTTTCACAAATATCTGTGACATGAAAAAGCGGTGGATAGTTAAATGCATCATTTTTTAACTCACACTGAAAAAAATGCATAAAGATGTCTACTCTAAGGATTCTATATGCATAAACATGACAAAAATCAAAACAATATGCAACTGGTGCAACTCATGATCATAAAGGTTCATTGCATATTTAATCACTTCATTTGGCATTCTAAACATTTTAAATTTTCATTCCTAAAATTTGCAAGGTAAAAATGAAATAAGTATCCAAAGACATTCGAATTGATAAAATGAAAAACAAATATTGAAGGCTTACTCCAAGTACTTGCTTTTTACAAGGTTTACGTTTTGCATTCACGTATTTGTATGCGGTTCAATCTGGATGCAATGTAATGGGTTAAAAAGAGTTTTTGATATCTGGAAAAAGAATCGTCATCATTCTTATATGGCTGACGTCGTAAACTCAAATAACTCTAATACTTATACTTCACATTTTTAGTTGCAGTTGCTAGTTGCACGCAAAGGAGTATGAGGTGCATTTCATGAAGCAAAAAAGCTGACCCACTTGTAAAATTGCCTGCGTTTACTAATTTTTTCACCATTAGGAATGCACGGGGTGAATATAATATTGATATGTAACATCTAAACTAAACTAAACTAAAGATATTTTTGCCATCATATCCTGCTGTTCATCTTAATATTTCTCACCAGTGTCATTGCCGGATTTTCCCGGTTAAAAGACCCATTAAAACTAGCATTTATTTATATTTCTGTACATTAATTGTAAAACAGTACATGTACATGTAGGAAAATGCTACTAAATTTAGTCGTATTTCATCCTGTTTTATAGCTCTATACAAGTGTGGAGCATTGCCCTACGTTGAAAAGCATATAGTGGAAGAATGTGGGGTAGTTCCATGAAAACCCGATGGTTAGCAGTGCTTACATTTGATGACATTACTACAAGTCTGCAATTACTAATCTGTCACACTTTTCAGCAGAACCATACATTGTGACTGTGACACATTGTATGCAACATTCATTGATGACAGTTTTATTACCCGTTTTGAATTTTGAAAATGAAACTTTTAAATATAATTGTATTGTGTGTCGCATTCCTTTTTGCGCAATCCGATGGACGTCCAATTTCACGGTAAGTAAATAATTTCCGATTAATTATATTTTAACTACATGATCACTATTTCGTGGGTTTCCGAGTCTGAAAATACAGTCCACGTAAAAATTTTCAACTAGAAATATGCAATAATAATCGTTCATAGGATCATATGTGGATTGTTATGAACTAAATGGAGGGATTTAAGCAAGATTTATTAGCTCATTTTGTCTATTTTTTCTTCATATTCAGCCCGGGGAAGATGCCCAAACAGGGATCTACGCCTAAAAAATCCATGACACAAGCTGGCAAGTCCGGGGCTGCAAAAACTGAGAAATTTCCTGACGCTTCTCTAGATTTTCTTTATAATCCTCACACTTTCGGATCGTCTGGTAATTACGAACATTCTATGGATTCGGACTCCAAGTCTTACCATTATGGAGGCATCAGACAGCATTATGGGAGCAATAGAAATTACGCGGGAGCTAACTCTCGACCTTACGGGCGACATAATCGGAGGAGACCTGTGTTTAAAAGAAACTATTATTCCCAACGGATCAATCCTCATATGAGCAGACCTTACATGCGCAACTATAGGTTTCATCAACCTACTAGACATTATGGTCACAGGCAACAGAATATTCCTTATTTCAATGGAGCTGCCTCCAAGCCTTATCAAGGGCCTGACTTATCAACCGACTACAGTAAGTAGCATTATTCTTAGTTTTTCCGATTTGCCGACAAATTGTCATAGTCAGAAATAAATGTGATGAATTAATGTCTACATAAGCTTTAACTTCTAGTTAGTAAGTTGTGCAATTTTTAACTTATAAACCCTGTACGATCAGAAGTATTTATATTTATTATATTATATATTTATATTTATCATTATTTATCTCACCTATGGTCATAATTTATAAATGTAAACCTGACTGAGCGAAACCTTGCATTATATTTACTTCCGTTTTCGTCGGGTTTGACTATTCGGGAAAGTTTATTTTTAACTAATTGTTTTAGGTTTCATAGCTTTTCATCGTGCATTTTCAATCCAACTCGACAATTTGAAATCTTATGCCTTAACACTGTTAGTAATGCCTATGGTTTTGTTCACAGCAGGACGTGGAAAATTAGATACAGAAGAGGAATCAATCGGAGATCCAAAACTCCAAATTGAGGTTGTCACAAACCAAGACGAAGAGCCGATGCAAATAGATTCCGCCTCCCCTAATGCGAAACTAAGTGTTCCCGAACTCAGTGACAAAATTGAGGAAGAAAGCCCAACGATTGAAACTGATAAGTCTAATGTGGAAGCCAAAAACCTTGAATCAAGTCAACCAATCGAGAGTGACTTGCAGTCTAATAATGATGATGTAATCATTGAAAATGTGAATCAAGGGGACTCTGAGGATGAAAGCCCGAAAAGTATTGATCAAAGCTTCAATTCTGAAGAAGACAAGGACAAAATTACTGAAGAAAAAGGCCAACAGACGGCTGTTAAAAACTTCGTAACTTCGAAGTTCTACAATGGTATCAATGTTGGTGACACAAATTTTGATGAAACATTCACCCTTCATCCTGCGGCCCAACCGCAAGCACGATTGGCGTCTGCACAACCTCATTTGGCCCAACCTCAATCACATTCAAAATTGACTCCGGAACATATAAAATTAGCTGCAACACAGTCAACTTTGGCGGCCCCCTATCCATTTTCATATTTTGGCCATGGCTATATGGAACCGCAGCCAATCCAAGTTTATTCGCACTCTTTGCCATATTTTCCTACTCCTCCATGCACTGTAGCAATTTTACCTACTGGACAATTTCAGTACGTGTGTCCAAGTGATCTCTCACTTCACTATAGGTAGAATTATAGATATAAATGCTCACTTATTTCCATCAAAGAATATTTATGTTTAGTTTTATTTTTCCAAAAAAGTTTTGCTGGATTGATTAATGAATAGAAATTAAACATTGCCAAAATATCGATTGATTTGTTTTGGATGGAATGATTCTAAAAGTTTCTTTTCCTTCATGGATGTTAAAATTAATTGTGCAGACGAGAAATTGTCGTCCTATACTATTCGTACCTAGTGGAAATAAGATGAAAAATGTTCATGTAATAATGTAAAGACTAATTTTTATTTTAAAAAACTGATTTTGCAAATAAAAATACTCCAAATCCTGAATCGGTGTTCCTTTTAAGCGTTTCCTGGAAAGCAGGATTTAATTTGCTGTCATCAGCGGCATCTGGAGAATTTGATATGTTCATTGAATTCTTAAGGCAGGAAGCATGACGTAGCATACCAAACCAGTTCAGTAATCATGCATTGGCAATTTTGACAGAAGATTAACATCCGTCCACTAAAATCGAGGTTGCAGATTCCTCAATGAAGCATCATAAAATTATGACACAGTCATCAAATTAAAAATATGCAGTTTTTACAGATAAACAACAAGTTAATAAATTCAGACCATAATCATGGAATTTATCAACCATACATAGTTCAACTTTTGCAACATGAGTCGAGTCAGTCTTCAACAAGGCTACCAAATTCGAGTGTTCATTTTACTGTACACATCAGTCTGGAATCTGATAACTTCATTACATCCACACCATCTCCATAAACATTGATGTACTTTGCACAATACATGCTTATAACATGACCAATAGTCATCTAACTCACCGTAAGAAAATCAGTTTAATCTTCTGAAAGAGTTTTTTTTTCCAGAACATTGAGTAAGAAAAACAATAATTACTAACTAATGCATACTACTATGTAATCTACGTGATTTCAAGTCCAAATTGCATACAGTTGGAAATCGTCACCTCATACAATTCCAGATACTTTGTTACATCCTCGACTGTAGAATGGCTGACTGGCATCAACAATAATACAAGGCATATCCACAGTAGTACAAGTGTAGAAAGTAACCGTTTCATAAGCTGTGAATGTTACTATCCATAATTACAGTTGTTTTCAGCCCTCAGCATAATCCTTTATCCTTTTAGTTTCTCTCAAAATACCAAATTACAATGGACTTAAAAAACATAATTGTGTTACTGTTTTGGGTCCCATGTTTGGAGCAGCCATGCTTTGCCATGGATTTGAGAAGGTATGCATTAGCATAGCATATGAATAATATCTCTTGTCTGTCGGATTCAAACGAACAATTCAAGGTTACTTTAAATATATTTCTGTGTCGATAAGTAAGAAATTAAGATTCAAAAACCATTTGGTTTAGCTATACCATCCTTCGTATACTCACTCTTATCCAATTTTGGGATTAAAATTAGGCTACAATCAGCAATTTTATTGAAAATCCGAGCAGTCGATTGCATACTGTATTTCAACTTGATTTTGTCTTTGTATGTATTATGTATATTCATATAGGCACAAAATAACCTCTGAAATTACCGGGAAATATATATGCATCTAATGTATTCATTATTTTGTGGACCAACTAGACGAAGAATCGTAAAAAGTGTGAAAACTCAACCGTCTATGATACCAGATGCTTCTGAGATGTTTTTCCATACTGATACGTCGTTTCCCATCATCAAGGACTTACCGGACGTTCAGAGGGCATTTTCATTCAATCCTGGCAAGCCGTTCACAGTTCCTCAGTTTATACCACAGAATGTTAAATTCCAGAGCCCAAAATTAAATTCGAAAACACCAAACCTCCACTTCTTGCCATCAGATTTCGTGCAATCTATTCAACCATCTCAGCCACTACAGGGTCCCTTTGTCCGTCACACATTATCACAACAGTTATTCAATTTCAACCCATCTACTTATTTCCCCATATCTTCACAATTTCCCTTGAACTCAGCTATGCAGGTACATGGACCATTAAGGGAAGCAGGCCGCACTGTAATATCCAGATCCCCGTTTATTCCCCCAGGGCTGAATTCAAATTTTAACATAGCAGATATGGCCTCAACTACAATGCATCAAATATCCGATAGAACTATACAATCTATATCCCAGGCAACTGGTGAGTAAAATTAAGTTATAAAACATGCATTTTGACAAAACTTAATAAAAAACAATATACTCCCATCCCCATCCATATCAATTGCATAGCAAAGCTGGCTGATCATGATCACGTATTCTAAAACTAAAGACTAAATGTAATTCTTGATATGTAGATGGCGCTTTTGCTGCTGCTGCTACTAGAGCGCAAGAGTCGTCCGATAAAATATCCTCTGGAGTGATAAATACGATGGACGAGACTCGCAATATACCTCCAGAGATACTAGGAGTTCCACAAGACAAAACCAATGTAGAGCCTGAGTCTCTAGAAATTAAACATATTGTGGAAAACGCAGACACAAAGGAAGCAACTATGCCCAACACAGTGCCTACCAATCCAGGACAACCTGGACAAAGAGGAGCATTTGGCGCTCCAGGTGTTCATGAACCTGAGGGTCAACTAGGAGAACCAGATCCGATCGGATCCCCTGGAGAGCCTAGGAGACTAGAAATTCCTGGAAAATCTGGACGGCCTGGAGAACAAGGAGACGAAGAACCAGTTGAACCTCCTGGTTCAGTTGGAAAGTCTGTAGGAGTTGGTCTACATGGGCTTCCTGGATTTTCAGGAGAAAGAGGTGCTCCAGGACTTGCAGGAATCCCGGCATCAAAAGGAGAACAGGGCCCGCTAGATCCCATGGGCGCCACTGGAGATGAAGAACAGCAAGGAGAACATGGAAAAGAAGGACCTCTGGGAAATGCAGGGCGTATTGGTTCACGTGGACCCCCAGGTGCCCCTGGAGCTAAAGGTGCTAGTGGAGAGAGTGAAATCATAGAAAAGGCATCCGCTGCTCAAAAACAGGATGATTCTGGAATTCCTGCTGTCGTCAACTCTGAATCCCGAGAGGAGTCAACAGCTCTGAAAACTGAACGCATTATTACCGATGAAGAATCTACTCCTGACATACAATCAGTTTCCCAACCTCATGATCCAGAAGATCCAACGAAAACTTCTGACACCGAAGAAATGCTAAATCCGAGTGAAATAGAAGAGCCTGGGAAAAACACAGATGAACCTACTACTGCTGATAAAAAGCCTGTAGAAAAAGAAGATACGAATTCTTCGCAGTCAGAAGAATTGGAGCAAAATCCAGCTAACGTCCATGCGGAGAATCTTTTCTCCAATGGAGTAGAAAATGAACACGTACAAGAACCCATACCCATGAACGAGGAAGATTTCAAGTTTATCCCCAACCAAGATGAAACTACAGCGACGAGTCCAGAACAAACAAAGATGAGTAAAATTCTAACGGAAGAAAGTCAAAGCGAAAGTGCCATGAAAACTCTGGCCAAGGCGAAAGTCGATGAAGACAATGGCACATCCGAGGTTGCAGAAATAAAATCAACACAAGATGAACAGGCAGAGCAAATAGTGGCCGATCCTGAATCGGGTAATCTGGAAGAACGAATAAATGTTCTGTCTGATGGTGAAAACACGAATTATGAGGATGTCACAAGAGGTATGTAATATATATAATTAAATATTTGCGAAACCTTTAGTTAACAAGTAAAAGAAGATTTGAAACACTCATTTCTATAATATGACAGAACAATAACATTGAGTGTATTCGTTCTAGTCAGTGAAAGTTAAAATCCTATTTCCTACCTCCAAAATTTTAAATGTCAAAATAACTGAAATGACGCCAAAATTTCCTTACCTATAGCTATAGCTAAAATAAGTTTTTTGACTTCGTTGTCACCCAAGTAGTTTTAAATTTTCAATCATTTTTTCACTCGTTAATTACGTGGGTGAGAGTGCGAAACTTATACCGTTCTGTAACCTTTCTGTAGAAACACGCTAAAAACACTTGATGTATTTTTAATGAGTTTGTGAATTTTGTGATTTCAGCTAAAAAAGAAGTGGACGTTCCAACGGGATATGCAGCTTTGTATAGAAATTATTTAGCGCGGACTTTTAAGGACTTAAAATTTCTCGTGGATGACACAAATCAAGTTGAACAAGAGATAAGATCTGCCGCAGAAAAAAATAAAGTGATCAGTAAATCTTCGGCACCAAATGTCAAGCAGGAGCAAAAACCAGTCAGAAGGATGGAGATGGAAGTAGGAAAAGTGTATTCTCCGCCGCCAATGCCCAAGAAGCCATGTCCACAATTGCAGCCAACTAATTTTGGCTACAGAGTTCCCATATATTTCATTACGCTCCGTCCCTTTACTTACAATGCTTTTGGTCAATATGGATACCCCAACGGCGATCGAACACCATATGTTTATCGGTATCCGCAGTTTAGATTTCCCAATTTTTAGATCTAAATGATATCTAGTGGGCCATTTAATTTCGGACATTTCTGAGGTACACTGGAAACAATAATGGTTTGAATCTGTTGTGAATTTGTTTAGATTATCAAATGTAATCAAACTGGCTAATGAATTTCCATAATAAATAACTAATTTAAAACACAGTTTCGCAAACAATTTTTTATGCTAAATTTTTTTGCTACACGAAATGCACAAATGTATTACGAGAAGACGGACATTACATATCAAAATGCATGAAAGATGAAAAGTAAAAATGACACTTTAAATGATTTACAGATTTACACTTACACTTTTTCCATTTATTTCCACCATAATTTTATGCATGATATTATATTTTTACGAGAGTTATCAACCTGATGGCATCTGACCTAAATACGTAATATGTTTGCCTTGCATATTTTTCTCTTGTTTTGGAGGCATCATAACGAACCTGATTAAAAGAAACATGCCATACTTTCAAATGATGCTGACTATTTAGATCTGTGATTTAATTGCTGTACATGAACCACATGCACACAAATTCTGCAGCATATTGAACGTGCATAGTTTACATCTTACATGCCATGCACATAGCGGTCTAGATTCCTTTACCGCCTTTACGTTTCTGTATCCTTTCTCCTTCAAATGAAAAATTAGAATAAGAATTGAAAAAGGACGGTATCAGATTTGCATTGGCGAAAAAAAAATTGAGATGAAACCTAAATTTTGTAGCGCTTAAAATTCTGCATCGAATAGCTATTTTAGTTTTTGAAAAAAATGCGTGCTTATTCCAGTG
>Ga0210040_10004430_pt1 | contig 18343 bp, 13 predicted proteins | sample CryGeyCG12114_NA_FD_185462 | JGI IMG/M metagenome (GOLD analysis project Ga0210040, IMG submission 185462) | Groundwater microbial communities from aquifer - Crystal Geyser CG19_WC_8/21/14_NA (SPAdes) (version 2) | ecosystem: Environmental > Aquatic > Deep subsurface > Groundwater | place: USA...
ACAAAAGACACAAGTGTGGAAAACGTGGCAATCGGCTCATCATCCATTCGGCCGCAATCGTGTACACAAGAAGAAGAAAGCGGGTGCGGGACAGACAGACACAATGATCACATAAGTTCTATCCCGGCACCCGGACTAAAACGTGTCCAACGCCCTTTTTCGATACGATTGACATGAATTTTTCAATTAACTGGTTATAGTCTTTCATTTGAACCGTACTTTTGTAAATAAAATATACGGTAAACAGCTGTTTACAACTGTTAGACCTTAAATTTCGTAAATTTTTAAATCAGGGTCGAGAGACCAGCTTCTATAAAAACAATTTCCTTGGTTTTCCCAGCAGGTTGGATTGACTATTGCGAAAGAAACTTTTACTTTCTGCTGAATTAACGATGACATGACTTGACCGTATTGGACTTAATAAGTTAGTTAGTTAGTTTAGTTAGTATATCCTAGAAGGACTTACTAATAATATTTCTTTCTGTCATGATTATTTATCAATGAGAATGGAATTGACCTACTCTGAGGACTCACTAAAAAACTTTGCTCTTTTGTTCCCCATCACTTTCTGTGACAGATCAATGGAGTCACATCAGGTTGTTCTCAAGAGTTTGAAGCCTCCACAAAAGATGCGTTCACTCTGCTCAAGCCGAGTAGCTACGCGATCGCCCAAGTGGTCATTTCCAGACAGGGGACTATCGTAAAAATAAATGTTCGCCCTAAGGAGAATGACGGACTGATTTTTTATGTGGCCGGCAAGTCATCGCGACCAGATTACTTGGCTTTAGAACTAAGGGATGGAAAGGTAAGAAATTAAGGATAATAGGAATAGTTGGATATGCGGAAAATTTCGTCTCGTCATCAAGAAGAGGTCTTCATTTGTCGGGCTACATTGATTAAATGAGTTGGAGACCTTATGGCGCCAGTAGGAAACACCAAATTTTGAAAGGAGAATTTAGTTTTTGTTTTCAGAAATGCATTTGCTATCTATTTAAGTAGGAAAACTGCCCTCGGTAATTAATCTGCGGAGAAAGTCGTTTTGGCTTTATTTCTATTGACCAGAAAGTATGCATGTTCAGTCCAGTCTATATCATATCTTCTAGGATTCAGGAAATCCTGATTCCTTTTTCCCTCAAAGTTTTCCGGAAAAGACATTAGTTATAATAGTAATTGCCGTATGCATTTTCTAATATCTTTTGATTTTGTGCACAGGCTCGTTTCACAGCCGAGATGGGTAGTGGTCCTATTCAAGTGCAGTCACCCAAAAATATTTCAGACGGCCTTTGGCATTCCATTGCTATGAAGGTATGTTCTCAAATGCACATTTATGGAGCACTATTACTGCACTACTATGATTTATGAACACTAGGGTGGTAAATAAAGAATTTGGTACTTTTCTCATGAAATTATTATTATTGTCGTGTGAAGATACAATCAAATATAATTTGTTGGTTAACACTTCTCATCATGAAAATAAAACTTACTTATTGTTGTGGCAAAGTAAATGTACTACAAAATAGACTGCACTTATAAGGCCACCCAGTGAATGGACTTTCACCATACTCTCCAATCAGATGAATACAAAACAGTGCAACCAGTGAATTTCAGGAGTGACTTTAATTTTGGAAATCATTCTTCTTTCATCTTAAATACAATCTTTTAGCGGAAAAAAATGAACCCAATAGGTCAATTATTGCATGAATTGCGGCCAGAACATTTTTGACATTGTAGTAGGAAAGAAAGCTCTTTCCATAATGTGTACGAAATAGACGTATGAACATTGTAATGGGAAAATGTAGCCATGTGTTCATTCTTTGTAGTGCACATTGTACACACTACACTACTGGGAGCTTACTACTACTTATACGTGAGTGCTCTTAATTGCATCTTGGACTATTATCATGACCATTTGCTCGTCTCAATAGATAAATTTTGTCACATTAAGGAGTCATGTAGGCCAGCTATAAAATGAGACGCACACTGCTTACTTCTGTGATCCAACCATATCTTACAGGCACAGGTTTGCCGACCCATGTTCTGCGCTACTATAATAGTGTTAACGTTAACATAAAATAACAACTTTCTTAATGTACCGCTAATGTAAATACATACACTATTGGGTGCAAAAATTGAGTGAAAATAACATTCCTATCATTCTTACATGGTTTAGCTGCCAATATACGTTTTCCTTGTGTGTGTGTACAGCCAGGGAATTAAGTGATTTTTTACTTAGGCAGTTATGAACTGTAAATATAGCTATATGGAGTAAATTTCATGCATTTTTTTATGACCTGTTATTTTGTAACTCGTTAATGTACACTAGCCACTAGCGTATATCAAATATTGTACAAGTGAAAGTCTATTTTGTCACTGACGATTGACGATGGAAAATTGACCAATGATTTCTCGCCAGGGAGCCATAAAAATGTACACTCATATATAAATAAACATGTGTTGACAGGAGCAAATTTTTTTCCCTTTTCCATTACAGGCTTCCCCTGCCGCGTTATATTTGATGGTGGACAATCTCAGCTGGACCTCAGAGCCCCAAGTTAGAGGTAGCCGGCATTTAGATGTTTCCGAGCTTGTGTACCTGGGCATGGATGAGAGTAAAAGGGGGACTCTTAATGTCTTGGGCTTAATAGATCGCAGTTTCCAGGTAAGCACGAAACTTACAGTTAGCAAATGACCTACCTGAATAGACTGAAGACACCACTTACTCCATGCAATGCATGAGAAAACAATAAGATTAGCTTGTTCCACATAATAACTCACAAGGAAAGTTTAGTGTTGCACCTCCTGTCTCAGGAAATTAGCTTGTGACAACAATATCAAATCTGTTGTTGTTTGGAAGGTCGGGTTTCAGCCGCAGACTTCGTAAACAATCTTAATGCAATAATAATAGCCCCTAGAAAAAGTTTTGCTGCACGGAACCAAATGTTTTTCAGTAATTCATGTCCAGCATGCAGTCCAAAGTGCATTTAAAAATACAAAGACTACATTTCCTCATAATTTGTTTTTCTCATATTCCTAAAAACACCGTACGTATAATTTATTTGTGAACCTCTGAAATCAAACTGTTTTGTCTAGACGGCGTAAAACCAAGCAAAATTCTCTCAACAGTATGATATACCCTGAGTGTCGTTAAATTTCAGCAATTTCATTTCACACTGGAAGAAAGCAATCACTGAAACTTTGTTCCCTTGTAGTAACGATGATGACCTTATATGAGAACCATTGTATGCCTTAGTATCATTGCTCGCCGACTATAAAACCTTTACTGTTTCCCTTTTGTTTCATCTTTGTTGCCATTTATTACATTAGTTTCCTTTGGTCTGTGTATACAGGGCTGCATTCAAGATTTGCATATAGATGACAAGCCATACGGACTTCCTGAAGTTTACATGAGCAGTAATATTACAACCGGGTGCGTGAATGAAAATGACTTGTGTAGTGACACAGCAAGCCAATGTGGCTCATCTTTAGATCGTGAGAAAATTGGGACGAGAAATAGTAATGATAGTAATAGCAGTAGAAATACTGGTGTCTCCTCCAGTGTGTCTAACAATGCTACTGGAGTGCCCTCAAACTCATTAGAAGTGATTACCGTGTCACGTGACCTCATTCGGATCGTCACGCAAACGGAAATAGGCGAACTTGAAGTTATGAGAGTTAGTCCAGTAAATGTTGCAGAAGGGGACTCCGTAATTATAACTCCCAGACATTTGTCTATCACGCTGGATCTGTCAAAATTTGGGATCCGGGAATCGGGTGTTTTGTTCAAGATTGTGAAGCCACCAGTTTATGGGAGAATTGAGGTAAGATAAGCACTGTTTTCATGTGTGCAATAAACAGTTTGCATGATTGAAATGAATTATCTTGATGTGCACTGGAGTTATCTTGAAATTAGGGTAGTACAAAAATGTCCTCAAAATATGAGTAAGAGTTTCCAATTGAATAGCTGAATTTCAGAATGCTGAATATTAACAATGGTTTTTTATTCCGAATTTTTGTTTCAAATTATTTGATATGCTAAAAAAATACGTATTTTAGTATATTTAGTTGTTTAGTTTTAGTATTCGATATGTTTCAAATAATGTGAGCAGAAAAACTGAGCACTCACATTAGTTTTTGGTTCACCAAGTCTGTACTACATGTGAATGTCATGTGTACGCATAATTTGTAATTTATTGGATGCATATTAGGTAACCACCCGAACAGTCGGCACAGGAGGATCAAGTCGCAGTGAAACTTTCTCTTGGTTAGACGTGGGCGCTGGACGAGTTCGCTACTGGCATAATGGAGCGGAAAGTTCTCGGGATTCAATGGAACTGGCTCTCAAACTCGTTGAAAAGAATGGCTATCTTCTCCCTGCCTACTTGCAGGTCAGTTTCACATACGCTCTCATTAAGGGTATGGGCCACCAACTCTGGTTATCGGTTAAGTTTTTTTTATTGCAAAAAAATTGGATTCCCCTCTGGCCGAGTTCAAACACAACAAAGTTCTATTAAACTATCATAGGTTTTCGGCATCGACTAAATTGTACTTAAAACAATTTTCAACCGCGTAATGCCGAGCAAGACATTTTACTTTTTAGATCAGCAGTCAGTACATATTTTACGCTGAGGCTCCTCAACGAACAGTAAAATAAAATTTTTTGCCATGAACTAAAACTGTTTTAAAGCCTACTAAAATTGCCATAAAAATGAATAAGGGAATGTTTTATCAAAATGTAGGTTATTATTTTTCTGAACTGCATCAGATATTTCATAGGAGTGTTGGCTTTGAAATTGAAAACTACGCTACGCCGCCATTGCCGTATGAAGCAGCTCACTTCTAGACTCAGGCTCCTTGTAAAGATAAAAGAAAATGGAGAATCTCACTTTGAAATAAGTTTTCGAATGAGCAAACTAATACATGTGTAATGGAACAAGTACGTACTTCATGTGGCTTGAAATCAAATAATATTGGTTGTGGACATAAGCAGGCATATTAGTTTCCCCTGTAATGTCCGGTCTCCAAAGTTTCTTGGGCAAACGAATTCCTTTCAAAAACTTTTCTTGTACGTATGTGTTGATAAGTGGAGTAGTTCTTTGTGATTTTAGATGTTGGATGAAATTTGAGAGAAAGGAAGAATCTATGTAGCCCTTATGCTCCTACTCCACCATTGTGCTTGAAAAGATTTCAATTTATCACCCGTTAAATATTCATTGAGACGCTTGAGAAAATACTTTCAGCCGTACATTTATTTGTGTGTGCATTTTATTTAAAGATGAACTGTTTTTTGGACTTTATTTGATGTCCGCCCATCTTCCGTTTCACGGGATCAAATGGTCTAGAAAAGTTGAAAAATGAGCCTTCCTGTAGAAAAAAATGAAACCTCCTTGCTGTGTATGCATACATAAATAACAAACATGGAACTAAAGATCTTCCTTTCTGATATTCCATGTACAAAAAAGTTGCGCAACAATATATCTTACAGATTTATGATACACAGCATGTAGAATTTTTCCTTGCGGCTAACATCAGCCAAATTATTAAGTAGTCCAGTGCTCTGTATAGATGTTTATGTTTCTAGTCTCTTTGATTTCCAGCACTTTTTGTTTCGCTGTGATACAATTACACAAGTCTATTAGTGCGCTTAATGAATTTATTAGGCCTGTAAAGTATTGCTACCATTTACAACATGCAACTAACTAACTAACTTTCTTATAGGGCTCACATATGTTTTCATTAGCCCATGATTTTTCCCTGTGCAAACTTTATTTCTTTTTAATGAGTACATTCCTCTTCTGAGCTCTCAGCACTATTAGTTTTATGATGCAATATTTAGGTGAAAAAATGGGCCCGCATGTTCTCCAATAGTTGGGGAATTACGTGAACCAAACTGATAGATAAACCGTGCAAATACAGTTTTACATGGAAGTGAATCAAACGGATTTACACGCGTGACAGTGGGAAGTAAAAATGTACAAATAGCTGGAATAAAATCGTACAACATAGTTTTCTATGATCCTTACATGGTCCCCGTATGCTTTTCCAGCATTTTTATGTATTCGGTAGCTAAATATTGCAATATCATTATTCTCCTGGAAATATCTTTCAGTTCGTATTCGTACAACTACAAGTATTGTATCCATGTGTATTGTTTTCTAAATCCTGCTTGTTTACACATGCTGGGAATAAGGGTTACAGATTTCACATAAATTTTGGGCACCTCAATCTTGGATCAGGACTCACATATGTTTCTTGTAGAAATGTCTGCAACAGTGCTGATAAAAGTCTTGGATTTTAACGCGTGTGTAAAAATGATCCACAACATACATTTTGATAAAAGTTGAACTTTTGGGTTAAGTGAGATTTTATTTTATCCAATTTGTGTAAGATATATAATATGTATTCTACGAAAGTAGTTATTTAGTTTAAAACACTCGCCTCTCGTTCTGATTCTTGGAAACCGGAAAAGTTTCAAAACAAAGCTAGTAATCTGATCTATAGCTGACTTTTGAGTTACTTTCAAATGCTAATATCCAATGATTTAAAGAATCCCAATGTAATGTGAGAAAATGAAAGCCACTTTAGGAAATGGCTGTCTAACAATACAACCTGCTTGTAATACGAGGAATCCATCTAAGACGGATTCACTAAGAAAACATATGAGAGTTTGGGTGATCGCAGAAAGGAACCATCCAATTTAGTCCCCCTCCTATCCAAGTAAATCAATCCTTTCTATTAAATTGCACACAAAGTGATTCTTGTTCTCTTTTTATTAGATTTCATTGGGAGGACTGTCGCGGAGCCAGGCAGTCAGTTTTTTATGTGCACCTTGTTAGTTAGTTAGCTCGACATCAGAGATTGTTTTTTCTTCTGTTGATATTTCATCCTTGTCAGGTTGATAGATGAACTGATCAATATGATTGACTCCATGTTATTAATGTTTGAGCTCGTACTGTGTAGTGTATTCACCCAAAAAACGGGTTGCGCCTAAATGATACAGTTTATTATCGATCCGGATCCTAAATCCCTTGCATGTCAAAAGAATAGGAAAATATTGCAGGAAATAAAAGGGTTGAGCAGTAATAATAAGACAGTGAGCATTATTATTACAAGGGTTGAGCAGTAATCATCAGACAGGGATTCATCAACGTCCACTAATGAAAAATTCCGAAAGCAATATACTGATACTTTTATATAGTGCTGGTATCATTGTCAACTAGAATAAAAATAATTTGTAAAAGTACCGACAGCTTTTCGAAATCAAAGATTTCGCAAAATTCAATCGAATTTACCGTCTTGTGAAGTTTCATCGGCAGACTACTATAAATCCAGGCGAAATAAACTTTCTTAATCAAAATCTGTATGATAAACTTTTTTTCTCTAACAGGATGAAAGAGTGGTGACGCTACCGATAGAAATAACAGCTGTAAACGATCCTCCAGAAATTCAATTAGTTCCAGGTGGAGTGCTCCGTCTAGCCGAGGTATGTAAATCTGAATAAAAGTTGAATAAAATTTCATTCAAATGAAGACGCAGAAAAAAAGTTGAGTTTTTTACTCTCCCTGTAGCAAACGCGTATCAAATTGACGCCAGAAGTTATCACAGCACTAGATCCAGATACAACTGCTAAAGATTTGAGCTTCTCTGTAATGCCTATGGGAGGGACAGCTGAGAAGAAAGGATATTTGGAGTTTTCCAGCGACCCCGGTCAGCTTATCTACAACTTTACACAAGCGGATTTGGAAAACGGAGGTGTCTGGTAAGCCAGCCTTATTCATCTTTTTCTGAGTACGCAAAACAGCCAGTCAATTTGTACACCAGCAGGGTTTAGCTCTGCATTGTGTAAAAAGCTATGCATGTGAGTCCCCAAAGTGATTGATGTGCAGGAAATCCTGACTAGTGGTCAGTATTGTACCTTAGTTGAAAGCCCGTTTTGTCTGCATATGTTTCCACGTTTTTTATACGAACCTTAGAAAAGCGTGCAGTATAAATAAATTCTCCGTGCAATTTTTCTCAATTGAAATAATAGAAATGGAAAATTTCTTACATTTTATCAAATTAACCACGATTTTTCAAGTTTTTCAAAAATAATGTGTCGTAAAAAAGGTCAAGTTTTGAATCAACTATATATACTACTACAACTAACTTTATGAACTAAGCTAATGTAGATAACTATCATTCTCTCTTATCACTCACCATATTGATCACATACGAAACGCTCCTTATGGTTATGTTTACTGTTATGATTTCCTTTTAAACACCCCTCTGGAAAGTTTAGCCTACTGAAAGTTAGCACTCACAGGCAAGATCATTATGTTCTGTACATATGAACATAACACACTTCATTTTTGCCTAGTTCTCCTCCTCCTCCTCTTCTTTCTCTCTAAATCAAAGTTAATTTCAAAAAGAAATGGGTCGCACAGAATGTCATCCTTTCTTTATGTCCCAAGTAAATGGCTGGAATACATTGACTCGTTTAGGAGAAAAAACTTTCTCCACAGTAAGCATCATCATCAGAAGCAAAGAAATCCATTATTGGTTTAAAGCCAAAACCAACTGAATGGGCTCTACTACAGCGCAAAAAAACTCCCATGTATTTTTAGAATGCAAGTTGTAGTGTGTCTAAATCACACTACTTGATCTTGTCTTTTTCACTTGTACTTTTTTTGCACCCAAAAAAGTGTACTAGATTTCCCTATAAACCGTAAAATAAAAGTCGAAAGGCTAGTTAAAATTGCCATGCAGTAAATGATCGATAGTAAATTTGGTGTATATATTTTCACTGTACTGTAAACAACTATTTATTTTGATTTGATTCTATTTATTCTTTGAAAAAAAAAAAGATTGTGGTATAAATGTACACAAGTTTTGATGAAAGCAAAAGTTGAGAGATAAGTATATATCCATGTTGGTAATACACGCTAGTTTGTATGGAATATAAGAGCATCCCATGTTGTTAGCAAAGTTGTCAACTTTTTCTTGAAAACGTGCCAGGCCAAACACATATTTGAAAAGGACGGGAAAGTGGAGTGAAAGTTAGCTGTGTGTTCAACTTTTTTCCCATGGAGAAAGAAAACCACTCAAGTTACACATAAGATGATACTTGCTTATGTACATACAATGATGATGATGATCATAATAATAATAATAATGGTCTCTCAGTCTCATCAGCACTTGCCCTTTTCCACTACGCATAGTACAGAGTAACACAAAACTTGCTTTTGTGAAAGCACATTTATCAACATGCATTTTAATGCATACCAGTGGTGTTTGTGATCATTAGCTCAAGTAAGCAAGTAGAGCAAAAAACATTCACTTTACAAATTCCTTCTTTTCCTCCATAAAAATTGTATAGTTTCGCACTCACAATGCAAATAAATAGAACTGATGACGCTTCCTCCTCCAGTTGTACTCTTAGCAGGTACATCCCATATTTCCATGAGCTTTTAACACCATCATTTTATTAAGCAGAGTGCTTACATTTGAATCCTAAATAATGTTTGCTAGTCTCCACATCACGGGAAATGACAGTCTTTTTAATATACGGGAGTGATAAATATTTATTATGGAATAAATACATAGACTCTCAGTCAGTCAGTCAAACTTAATGCATGCATTTTTTCAACAAGGTTTTTTTACGAAATCTAGTTACTTACTTGCGTATATTTAAATATGATTTACATGTTGTTTGGTCCTGCTAAAAGTATTGTTTTTTATAGGTATGTTGATCGAGGACTATCTAGTTCAAAAATGGCTCTCAAGGTGACAGACGGAAGTAGCATATCGACCACCGCAGTGCTCCGGATTGAAACATTTTCTCTGCGAATTGCTCCAGAAGTGAACACAGGTCTTGAAGTGGTCAATGTGATGGGCACAGCTGCTCTCATCACCAACTCCAATCTAAGTTTCACGTCAAATGCAGCAGACCAAGGACTTGTCATCAAGTACCATGTAGTGAGTTCCCCAAAGGCTGGAGTCCTTCAGTTGCGGAGAACAAATGGTCAATGGTCCAGCACCGACCATTTCAGTCAATTAGATTTGCAGGGATCTCGGCTCCGCTATCTGCTGCAGAGACCTAGGCAAGTCATTCATTACTTTCACATGCTTTCGGTATATGAGAAATCAATAAAAGAGAGGAGCACCAGAGCAGCTTTCTTCTCCTTGGGAAAACGATGAAGTACATAGGAAGTCAGTTAAGTAGGATAACAATAATGTTCTGTACACACACACGCTCACTCAATAACATGCATGGAAAACATCTTTTATGTACATAGGAGAAGAAGAGTGGATGAAAAAGGTAGTTTTTTTATCGCGTGTGTTTTTTTAAGAAAAAGAAAATATATCACGTAAATAGGGAGGGGGAGTTTGGTTTCTACTTGGACTGCGGTGATGTATCTTTTTTTTTGAGAATCAACAAAGTTAGAGTTAGTTAGAATGTTCATATAGAAATATAGTTTCCGTAGGATGATTTAGTTAGCTGTATAGAGCAATATATGGAGAAGGGAAAGACATTTTTTGAATTTTTTGCAGACAAAGAAGTTATTTTTATTTTGAGTGTTATGTGAGTTGTTAGTTACCGAAATTGCAGATATGCTACGCAATTATCTTTTTATTGTACCATACAATGTCTACATGCCATAATGACTGACAATTTTTTTTTAATAATTGTAGTGACATCCCCACAGAAGATGAGTTCACGTTCCACGTCTCGTTATCAGAAAGAAAAGTGCCTTCCGAATTCCGTTTTCGCTTTCGAATCGTCTCCCTCTCACTTGTTCAAGCGGGCTCTAACAAACTTCACATGAACGAAACGATAGAGACATATTTATCTGCCAACAGTTTAAAATATCACACTGTCCCTATATCAGCTTCGAGTCATGATATCAAGTACATAATAATAGAGCCACCCCGGTTTGGTGTCTTGCAAATCCGCTCTCCAATAAATAATAATAATATCAATGTGCATGGTGGTGCATTCAAATCGATACCAGAATCCGCTCAGAATCCAATCTACACATTCAGTCAGGCAGACTTGCTTGCATCTCGAGTCTTGTTCCGTTTCAAACTGATCCCATTCTCACCCATAGTGGACTACTTTGTTTTCAACGTGTCAACGTCTCATTTAGATCTCTCACTCACATCTGGCCCCTTCCGATTCGATGTTTACCATTACACCCGAAAGAAGCCGAACAATGCTGTCATCAAACCACTAATTGTAACCGAGGGCAGAGGAACACCGATTGTGTCAAAAAATTTAAAAATCACTATCTCTCCGACCGTAAAGTATCCCATAATGTTTAATGTGACTACTGCGCCCACATTTGGCACACTCAAGCGAGCTCATGGTGGTGCGAGTAGCAAAAAGGAGCTGAAAATTTTCACATCGCTGGATTTAGATAAAAACAATGTACTTTATGAGCATGATGGTTCAGAAACGCCAAGGGATAAAGTCGAGCTTATGGCTTGGAATGAAGATGCCAAATTCATGTTTGCCTGCCAATTGGACATAATTGTCAAAGGAGTGAATAATCATGCTCCCAGACCGGATACAGGGGCCACCTTTTTCCTTCATGTAGTCTCCCAGGGTATTCGCAGTCTGGACACCATTGTGTTGAACTATCTTGATGAAGACTGGGATAGTGACCGGACACTTTTAAAGTATTCAACAAAAGGGGGCAATCTGGGCACAACTATCGGAAATATATATGATCGATCTGTCTCCCTTTCACGACCCATTTTTCAATGGACTCAGGCGGACATTGATGCGGGGAAATTGGTTTTTAAACATGAAGGCAGTGAAGCTCACGGGTCTTTGCAATTCTGGGTGACGGATGGCAAATTCACAGTCAATGGTGAGTGCATTCAGTTTATAGTTGGTTTGTACTGTGTGGGAAGCTTTTTTTATTTCTTCCACGGAAAGAATGCTGTGTAAATACAATAGATTATAGATTGTACTAGGGAGGAAATGTGGTGTTTTGTTGGGTTAGCATTACCTTTAGAAACGCAGCGGAGGACTTATTTGGCTTTCATCAACCTTTTCTTGTGTGCCATTATTCAATACAGGCATTGCAAATGCAGTTAGTTTCATAGTGTATACGTTAGATAGACTATGTATGAGTGTGCATTAATAAAAGGCTTGTGGAGAACGGTAGTATAGACTGGGATTCGTGTGATGAATTAAGTGTGTGTAGCACTTTATGCAAATGAAAGGTTCATACATACGACTAGGTAAACATGGAAATTCGGGAGTACGAATTCCCTCATGGGATGAGTGAATTGAGAGATTGGCAAAATATCTGTTGAGCTATCATGACTGTAATGAACACTCTGTGATTAAATGTTTAATTCATGTAGGCACTTAACTGCACAAGAGCGTATATCTAGCACGGCTCAAAATTGTTCAACCTTGTTGTGCCAGTTTACATGGTGAGTAGTTGAAGTTTCAGTGAGGAAATCAATTCAGTATAAAAAAAGATTATTTGTGAGAATCGGTTTGATATTTGTAGTGGTGATCTTTGTGTAGGAATGTTATGACCTTCTTTTTCTGTATATAGTGGCACTGATGGAAAACTTCATAGCTTTCTGAGTAGATACTTTTCATTATAGTACAAAGGCTATGGATTGAAAAGGAAAGGAATTTGATTTCAAATTCAATAATAGAAATTTTTGTGAGAAAGAAATGTCCTCCTTTGATTCCATTTTTGTGATTCTGGTTGGAGAAGCCTTTTATGAAGTTTTCTTCAATGCCTTGTATACTGCAGACATATTTTCAGTGACAACCCTTTTGATGGGACCATGTAAGCAATAAAAGATTGAGCTTTCCCATCCACATAGTCCTACAATTTTTTCCTTGTGCACATGGAAAACGTAGTACAACCAGCATTAAATATAAACTACAGTTTTTTTTGCTTCCTTGAATCTGAACTTGAAGCAGATATTAGCTTTTTGTCAGTACTTGTGCTCTTCAAAGACTTGCTATTATAGAATCAATACATGCAATATTTTTTACCAGTTGAATTATTTCCAACAATTGGACGATTACTGAGGGAATATCAGCATTCCTTAGGAGCTTTAAACGTATCCTGCATTCAATTCAATCCTTCACTACTAACATAACTTTCTTTTGTTCTGTATTTTAGATCATATATTTTGTATTTCATTTGAATTATTATTCTTTCATCTCATTTTTATGGCAGAATCCAATCTATGGCTTAACATAATCAAACAAAGCAAATAATTTTCCCTCTTTGCTTTCTTTTCCCAACTTGCATTCATGCACTTGAGTTCTGATTCTGACAAATGTGACGCTCACCATATACCAGATTATAAAGTCGACTAGAAAACACACCATTAGATTGGTATCAGGCACAGAGCTCTGGAATTAGCATTTTAATAGCGTAATCCGCTTGATATGTGCGCACCCACATGTGAACAAGTGAAGGAAATTGACCCCACCAAGGCATGCATTGCTAACAACATATTCTTATCCTGACCAACACAAAGGGAATAAAAAAGTACATAACTTAGGGGGGAAAGGAGACAGTGGAAAAAATAAAGGCACAATGTACAAGCATTAAAGAAAGTACGAAACTGTTGTGTAATGAAAGTATATACAGACAGCGATGATAACATGGGAAGAAAGAAAGCTCGTTTGGCTGAAAACGACCTTTTGCTCTACGGGGACCCCAAAATATGTGAATGTAAACAAAGCCACAAGAAATAAATACATCTAGTTTAGTTAGTTAGTAGTACGACTATGTACATATGTGTGTACACATTTTCTTTCTCTAAATTAAGTGGAGAGGTGAAGAGAAAAGTTGGATCGTTTTTTTTCAGCAGGTACTCTATTTTTGCGTGAAATTGTAACTCTAGACCAGTTATAATGAATGTAGGTGAAAGAATTGTGTTCACACAGTTCCCAATTCCGTACAGCTGTAGGGTGCTCCAAAAAAGTAAGTGAGGACAGGAGTAGAAATCATTTCCCTACAGAGCGATTCCATACAATAAGAGAAACTATACAGCGTGTCACATGTTTATATGAATGTATGCAAATTGCGCCCAACAGGCTATTGGAGCCGAAAAAAGCCTCTGTTTCATTTGGTACTGGGGAATTTTTTTCATCTCGTGTCGACTTCATCCATTCTATTAGCAAATTTTCGACATGTCACCGCAAAAACGAGCCTCCGGTGAATTCCCCTTGTCTCATTTTTGGTGCTCAAAGTACTGTTCCAAGTAGTACTGCTCCTTTTTCACAACTTTTTTCACTACACTTTGGGACTTCTCCTTTTTGGTAATTCACTACCACTACTACTAGCCGAAAAAAAGTCAGTCACTCAGTCAGTTAGCTTGGAAAATGTCTTTACTCGTCGTCTTGACTCAACTCGTTTTTTACGTCCGTAATGTGTTTGAAAGTGCATTTTTTGTGCGACAAATGGGATCGCACATACCAACCAACCCACCATATTCATCCAATATGATAGGATGGACGTAATGTTAGCCACAAGCTTATATAATATGCCCAAGTATATTACGGCATATGCTTTGTTTTGCATGCTTTGCATTTTACGTATTTTTTCATTGCCCAGTTTTTTGTATGTATAGTCTGCCTGCCTACGATATTAATCAGCATAAAACTTGCTTGTCTATGGGGTGTGTTAACATTTTTTCAAGATCCAAATAGCTTCATCATTATTATACTTTCTTTGTACTCCACTATGTAATTTGTCTTGCCTTGAGTCCCTAAAGACGGGCCGAGGAACTAGTACGAGTTCTTCGTAGGTATTAGATAGGTAGATCGTATGCTATCCTCAAATTCATTTGCATTCATTGTTCTTTTGTGAGCAGAAGAAGAAAAGGTAATAATATTCTGAAGGGTTGGGCTCTTCTTCTTTTATCTTTCCTTCCAACTGTACCTAATTAAGAAAGTCGTATGAGAGGCAAAACTATAGTATAAGGAGGCTTCCTAATTACAGTGCAAGAATTATCTAGGAAACGAGTTTTCTATTCTCTTATATTACAGATGGATGCAAAGGAATCAAGTCATGTGTACCTTATTACTATAATTTCAAAAAAGTTATATATACGCACGATAGAATGTAGCGCACCACTCAAATTTTCAATAATAAATATTATCGTCATCACTGCTCCCTAATTAGTTCTGAACTACATTTGGTAACACGTTTTCATGTGATTAGAGAAATCTTGGAGTTTTCAGACACTTATGTTCACTTTTACTCAACTTCAAGTTTCTAGGCTGTATAAGTATTGAGCACGGTACATTTTTTAATGGCTTTTAAAACAAATTTTATGAATTTTTGTTTGTTTTGGCAGTTTTGGGATGCATTTTTACAGTTGCTTTACATAACTACCTGGATTATTAAAAATATTACTCAACTTGAACTAACAAGCTTCTAACCTTGAGCATTAATTTGCGTTTCTTTGCAATAGGAACTATGGAAATCAACGCAGGAGCTCCTTGGGTGAAAGTAGTGAACACCACTGGACTTGTTACAAAAAAAGGATCGATGACAAGACTAGCTGATGAGAGCATACATGTGGAAACAAATTTAGATGTAGAGCAGAATAGAATTCTCATCCAAATCATAGACGCTCCTCAATACGGACTAATCACGGTAGCTATTTATTTTTTTCTCTTAAATTGTAGGAACCCGTATGTTTGTTTGTTCTCTGTGTACATTTACCTTAACTTTTTGGGAAAAAGAATACGAATTGGTTGTTTAGGAATTATTCTGTTTGCTCAAATTTAATCAGAACAGTTCCATTTTCAAAATGAAAGAAATAATGAAACATTGCTATTTGGCTTTCTATTTTGACTACAGTGAAGGGTTCAATCTTTTCTGATTTCATTAGATTCTATAGGCAAGGATGAAAAGTAAACTTGTTTTTCATCGTTTCTAATTTACCTTTCTATTATTATTTCCCCAGCTTTAATTTACTTTGCTTGTAATATAGGGAAACAACAGCTCTTCTTTTTTTGTTTCCTCGTTCGTTGATTGTAAAAGTGAATTTATCCTGATTGGATTCTACAAGCACAACTTATACATGACGAAATTACATTTCGTTTTTCATATTTGATTCAATAGTTTCCCACCATAATGTTTGGGATTCTATTGTTGCTCCGAAATTGGGGAAAAGGAACTTTGTACGTGAATTTCAACATGTTTTCCGTTTCAATAGGTTAATCAAACTGCTATACATACCTTCAGTGTGGGCGATATGGCCAATAGTCTTGTACGCTACGACAACAATGAAGGCACACAAACACAAGCTGATGCATTTACATTCAAAGCTGTGGTGGATGGACTTACAGAGTCTGAAGTTGAACGTTTGCACATCTCCATTTATCCGGAGGCTTACTGGAGTCCCCTCAATGTAAGCTGTTCAGTGTTTTTGAGTGAATTTAGTTGCGGAATTGGAATGAAATAAGAACGTCTACCTCGTCATGCTAAAGCGTTTATTTAAACTGTATCACATTAGCTGTTTCCATTATCATCTAGAAGCAACATGCGTAAATTTGTAGACATTTCAGTTCAACAACCTTTACTTTAGTCTGCAAAACGCAAAACTCATATTAAATCTTTCAGCAATATATACATTTCACATGAATTAGTATAACTTTCCTATTTTTATTGTGTGGGGTCAGAATAAGCTTCATTCATAACCCATTGTATGCTGCTAAAGAAAAATGAACAGAAAATTGCAAAATAAATATTTTTTTTAATCTCCAGGTTGAAGCCAACTCGAGTGTAACCGTGAACGAGAACAGTTCAGCCATAATCTCGCAAACCAATTTGCACATAATCAATCCTCATATACCACCGACGGACATTGTGTACACTCTAGTGCGACCACCACGTCATGGCTACTTGGCTGTGGACCCATCCGCCTCCCATAATAACAACAATCAGGGTAAACAATTGATATAACATTGTTGTCTTCTATCATCATTATACTCATTCATCTCTGTCTATAAACATATTCTCCATTCATCTCCCACATTCAGCTCCCAGTTTTAATTCCCAGCTCATGCTGTAACTCCAGCTTGTGTTTGTTTTCATCTTCCTATTGTTCTCACTCACAATATTGATCTCCTCTGTTAACCGTGTTCATATAGCCCAATAGGTGTATACAGACTATAGCCCTAAAAAATCTTTCGTAACTAAATTCTTTTTTTTAATAAGAGATTTGCACCAAATCTTTCCATAACAAAATATTTCTTCTGATCTCTCTGACTTTTGAAATAATAACGCAACTCAGTCAGAACGTGCAATCAAAGGATAAAGGAAATCATGAAGCGTTCATTTTATGGCAACTGTTTCAAAGTAGAGCAAATAGGGAACACACATGTGATGAATATTGTTAGTTAGTGGTTATAATATATCCTCCGTGGAGCCAGTAAATAGTGTTGTAGTTAGTTGGTTGCTTTTACCCTTTAAGGTAGGTTGACTGAACATTGAAAAGGCGCGTGAGTGAGTTGTGAGTACAAACTCACAAGATGTTGAGTAAATAGCTAGAACGTGGTGAAAGTCTAAAACGGGCTTTCTCATGCATACCCATGCATCAAAGGAGGATAAAAGCTTTTGTTTGCTACGTGAACAACACTAATTACTCACACTCACTCTTAGTCACTCTTCCATGTCAATAATACGCTTTCCTTCATAGTTTTGTGTATAAATCAGCAAGCGATTTGTCAATCCAAGAGAGTTAATGATTTTTGCATAATGTAAGAAAATGACGTCGACGAAGGTTTTTTTGCTGTTCATTCAAAATGTATTCCGGTTATGAAGTGAGCAATGTCGCCTGAGCTGCGTTCAGCTTAATTTGCTACTTACTTCGTGAGTTAGTTAAACTAAACTCGAATGACTAGATTTGTGTTAAATCTATTTTCAATCAAGCTTTTTTTTTCGTGGCTCCAAGTAATTGAATTCTTTTGTCGGTTTTTCAGTAATTGAAGAGCCGTATGTGAAGATGTGGGACCAAACCTTGATAAGTGATGGGCGATTACGTTATGTGCAATCTGAATCAAACAAAACACACGATTCGATGTATTTTGATGTGACAAACGGAGTACAAACTATCAAGAATTTGAGATTAGATTTCATAGTGATTCCGAAAAGGCTGTTTTTGGCTTCCACGCCTATCGTTGTTGATGAAGGTAATGTCACTTTGCACATTTTTATGAAATGATGAAATTCTTGTGTAGTTAATTAGTTGACGTGAAAACTGATTTTATAAATTTGATGCTTTGTTAATTAGAAGTAGCGAACTATCTACAATCTGAGAGTTGTTTTAATCAGTGATACGTAATCTAAAATGTTGTAATGCA
>Ga0210040_10004431_pt1 | contig 18338 bp, 14 predicted proteins | sample CryGeyCG12114_NA_FD_185462 | JGI IMG/M metagenome (GOLD analysis project Ga0210040, IMG submission 185462) | Groundwater microbial communities from aquifer - Crystal Geyser CG19_WC_8/21/14_NA (SPAdes) (version 2) | ecosystem: Environmental > Aquatic > Deep subsurface > Groundwater | place: USA...
AAGTGGCCTAAGTCGGAGTAACCAAGGGTCTGCGTGGTATCGGCAAAATATGTCGGCCAAAAAAAGGGCCGGAAAGACAAGATACAGGTCGAGATCCAAGCGAAAAGCGCTAGACATATGTACGCCAACACGGCGAAAGAAACGTGATAGTGTCGGGTTGGATAGGCTGTCGCTTCGCTAAGGGAGTTGTTCGCTTCGCTGGAATACGATGGCAATATATGGGGATGTAGGAACGGATCGCTGTCAGCCGAAGGCAGCACGTGTTCGCTGAATTCTGACTTCTGGCGCCATTTCGCAGCATCCTCCATCTCCATGTTGAGGTGGTGAGGTGGAAGTGATTGAAAGTGAAGTAGGATGCGGCATAGTGATAGAAGAGATGCGTTGTTGGATCGATACAGGGTCGAGGTTTGATCGCATTGATCGGCTCGAGCTGAAACAGTGGGGGCAGACATGGCTTATTTTTGCTTATTTTTGCGGGTCTTTCAGGCATCCAGCAAGGCGCAGCTCGTCCTCGTCGAACTTGAAGCCCACACGCCGAGAGCACATCCCCACTGTTGTTCTCGAGAAGCTCTGCCGATACCGGGAAGTGTACTGTACACTGGAACAAGTGCAGAAAACAAACTAGAGGATGACAAGGATATGTTCGGCACCAAGGCGAATTTAAGAAGCGCAGGCTCAATCCGTGAAAAGACTTCAAGTTCTCGCGCAGATGCAAACGGAGCAAATTGGAAGTCGTGGCAGCAAGGCGCATCCTCTTCTGCAACCACAACCGGCACGCCACCTGCCTGTTACGTCCTTCAAGAGAGCTGTAGTTGGCAACATCTGTAGCAGAAACGCTGATGGTGATGGTCGTAGTAGCATCAGTCCAGCCTTGCTTCGGTGTTCTCACTACTGTTTCCCTTCATGTGTTCGATCCGTCGAAATCCAATGTGCACATGCCACAACGTGGACTTGTGCTCATACTCGCTCACAAAAAACTTGGATGATCCGGCTTTATCGTGCTGTAACGTGCATCTACCACCTTGCCGACAAAGCCAATGCTAATGTCAGCGGTAACAAATGGTACCCTCATAACTGTCAGATCCCCTGATTGTCAAGCCAAGCCTACACAAACAGCAAGTCCCGCTCTTTCTGATCATCACCTCTGGCAATACCTCTGAACACCAGCTATTAATCTCAGTCGATAGCAGGGCACTCGAATTTGCCAGTCCAGCAATGCTCGACGTTGGACAGCTTACAATACCGACACAATGACACAAATCGCACGTTCTTGTTGGTGAAGATCAACGTTGGTCAGCTGGGCACCGTGGTGCTGGTGTGCCACGCATATCAGGCAGAAGACCCAACTGTCGAAACCGTTCAGCTGCAGTTACTCGGACGACACTTGTGATGAGCCTACGCGGATTCTCGAGCACATGGGCACCCAATCGCGACTGACACGGCAAACGCTCGAGTGCATTGTCATAAGATGTCAAAGTTAGGACTCATGAGAAAGAACCACGACGAGTACATGCTTTTGTCACGATATGCATCAGGTAAGCCACTTTGATCAACCGAAGTGCAAGTATTGTGGGGAGCTAAGCTCTTCAAGCCATGGTAACGTCCAAGGGGTGTCTTTCACATGTATTACACGGCACGCATTATTTGCAAACAACACTTTTACAAGTTGCACTCTTCCTCGTATATAAAGACGTCCTTCAACCCTGGCAATTAATGCTTCTTCTTCACAAGTCGACTCTTGCATGCCAGGTTGAGAGTCTCTGCATACTAGTGTATCACACGACGCCGATTCGAAGTCAGTGAGGCTGTCATCCATCTTCTCTGCAACCTCGAAAGGCCAGACCAACAACCAAGAATCCACGAACACGATGTCTTCAGGTCTTTCCAGCTACGCCGCTCGACTGGCGGCACCCATCGCGCAATCCCCACAACCTGCTGTGACAGCCTCCGTACACTATGCTCCCACTCCTGTGGTGAAGGTACGAATCGAGGCGGCTGTCGAAGGCCACGCATTCCCAAAATCAGAGATGGCCTACTTGTCCACGGCGGCTCTCAAGAAACTCGGCGAAGGATCTTACACGAGACTTCACCTCGATGTAGCGGGCGCTACACCTACTGAGCTCGACCTAGAGGTCCGGGATCCATCGGTCGAGAACTTGGTCGCTCTCTCGTCGGTGATCAGAGCACAAGCCCAGGCAAAAGTACCAGCGGGCTACCACATGAGTCATTGCGCTCTTCCACCAGGCGACATAGAAGCATATCGGCTACTGTTCAAGTGGAACGACGAGGTTATCAAGCGCGGCATTATCATTCCGATTCCACCTCAAACCAAGACACCACTATATCTGTATTACCACCTGATCGAAATCGCAAAGATGCTTCGCATCAGTCCCATCCTCGATACCATACCAGGTCGATATGAATATATGCTGAGAAGCCCGCCGAGCTTCCAGAGCGATGACATCAAGAAGGTTTACAAGACTCTCAAGCGGGGTCATCCGCTAAGGACTACCATTGCGCACGGCATTGCAGATTCTTGGGACACACTATTTACAAGGAACAAGGATCGCATAAATGCTCTAATCACAGAGATTCCCGAGTTTGAGAGTGACTTGTATGCTCGCTGGGGTCAAGAGCTAGACGAGTTCTAGGGGACATGATGCTGCGGTTGCGAGTACCAGCGGAAGACGTGGGACATGCTACTTATGTGCTTCTTAAGCAATGCTGAGTTGACTGCACTATCAAGGTGGTCTGATTGGGTCGGGCTACAACACAGCAAAGCGGCTTCTGCAAGAATGAGGAAAGTCGCAGGGTAGCGACTGTCGAACCTTCACAACTTTGGCAGGGGTTTGCAACAACTTTTAGCATGAGCCGAGCGCTTCCAACACAAAGGTTAGAGTTATGGGTCTCATGTTTGCGGATGATTATGGTTAGCTAGACATAAATAGCGAAAGCCAGCTTCGTGCAACTTGTCAAAAGAAAGTGCTTCACTCCGGAGACGCTTTGGTGCTTCTCGTCTTACTATTCCTCCGTCACGATGTGCGTGCCCAGGCTAGTTGCTTTTCCTTTACATTGTCAGGTGCCAGTGTGAGTAGGTATTGGCAGTACTTGCACAGCCTTCCAGCTCCACCATAGACATCAGTCACTACTATACATATCACTCGGATGCAATACTTTCATTCTTGAATAACCCAGAAATCCTCTTCAATATCCTGGCTTGCTTTCCGCAAATCTAATCCTCCATCAAAAGTCTGTTATTACTAACACGATTCTACGATCGTCCAAACCATCTCTTCAAAACGCTCTGAAGTTTGCTGGGTGATAGAAGTTCGGATTGAACCATCATGATGAGTCTAAGTCGAGCAACTTACGCTGCGCGACTTGCTTCACCACCACCTTCACCGTCAATGCACCCAATCGAGGGAGCTAGATCAGACAATATGCCTACTACAACAGACGGTCTGCATTACTTGCCAACACCTAAACTTCGACTTTGAGTTTCCCCTGCTACTACAGCCCGCGTATACCCGAGAGCGTCAGTTATCAACATGCCGCCCGCGGCAAGAAGAAAGCTATTTGAAGGTCATCTTGTCAAGGTATACATCGACAAGCCAGGCCAGACCCCTAAAGCATTGCCAATTTCCAACCACTCCATCGATGATATCTGCGCCCATTCGCCAGTTGACGCTGTTGCAATCCAAGCCTCAAGCACGCCCCTAGCCCACATCGGCCACTTCGTCCTGCCAGACGGAGATGAAGAAGCTTATGTCATCCTCTTCAAATGGCTCAATACTGTCAACAAGTACGGCGATCTAATCCCGTTTCCTATTGCAACCAAGACGCCTCTTAGTACATATTATGAAGCTCTTGAGATCGCCCGCAAGTTCCACCTTCCCATCCTCGACAATCTTCAAGGCCGATTCAGCAAAATGATCAAATCACCATGGTCCTTCCAGTCAGACGATATTGCGAAAGCTTACACCAAGTACGAACAGCATCACCCTATACGAGATATCTTTGTCAACGGTATCCTTGATGCTTGGTTCCAACTGTCCGAAAAGAACTATGGGAGGATGAAAGCTCTTGGCAAGGCATATCCTGAGCTCTGGAGCGATTTGGTGGCACGAGGCAAGGTCATTGGCAAAGACATATACTAAACAAGTACGGGCGATTGGATCTCCCAGCAACCGAGGGTACACAGACTTGCACCACAATTTCGATGGAGAGGTCGAGGTGACATAGACAGGACCGTGGCTTCGCTCACTTGGACCTATCATGGAATTGGATTGCTTATCGAAAACTGAGGATCGAAATATAGGCCCAGTAGAATAAGCTGCCAGTTGAGATGAGGAGGCGCTGGCGGTTGACGAACAGTTTCAGTACTCATTGCGCAACTTGGGTCCAGACACCGCAAGCTTTCTGTAACATATCACACTAAGCCACATGAACAAAATGCCATGCTCATCCGTACTTCTTTCTGTTCCTGCTTCTGTGTAGCCGCTCCTCTTCGCTCAGACATAGTTGAAATTGACCAAAATTCAAATGACACGAGGACTCTTAGCCACGATGGCTACGACCGACAACATACCAGAGGTGCCTGAAGAAGAGTTGGCACAACCTCTCATTCAGCCGTACTTCGCCGCCGACCAAGAAAGAGAGTCGGTCAAGGATGTCAAACTCCGGCCATTCTGGCAGAACATCAAGAACATGTTACAGGGTCTTGGCCTCGCTACAAAGGCCGATCTATTCACGTTCCTAAAAGGCAAAAACTCCGCACCGTACTTTGATGCCTAAATGACCAAACACAGAGAGGCTAGAACGAAAAAGGGTGGCAGACTCAGCACCAACAAGAATTTCTCAGAGGTTCTGAAGTACATGAACGCTGGTATGGCACTGGGTCAGCAGAAATGGACCGACCAGTACGCGGAGGAGTTCTGCTCTTTGATCTCGTTGGTCTTTGCAGATTTCAGTATCAATAACTGCTGCACCGGGATTAGCACATCTCAGGAAGTGTTCGCTACCCATAATCCTGCTTGAACGTCCCAAAGTTGGGGGTGTGGACAGCGTTTGGTCACCACGAAAAAGCACACAAGCAGATTGCTCATCAGACAGTACAAGCACAGAGGAGCAAACCGAGTAGACCTAATAGACCTTGCTCTGCTGCGAACCACTGCGGTAAATAACTTTGTGCAATAGCTGCTGCGGCACGATGGCCTGTTGTGCTCGTTCCTGAGCCATCAACGACACATGTCGCCACACCTAAAGCCATTTTGAGTGCTACTCAACTCCTCCTTACGTGCCTTGCTTGTGAAATTCGTTTCGAACGCAGAAGCTCACGCAAAAGGTGTGAGGTTCGACGAATGCGGATCTCTTGAGCGCATAGAATCACACTGAACGATGTGTTATGAGCAACAGTCCACAAGTTCTTGTCAATTCTAGGTAGATATTTAGTGTTGAGCCCCGGTATCAGCGTCAGCATTGACGGAATCCTTGTGCAATCACCGCATTCCTTGGTGGCAGGCTATCCACTGCACTTGCAGTCGCCACGACAAACGCGCTTACCAAGCCGCATGTATTCTGACCGTTGTGCATATAAACACAAGATGGTCATGCCTTCTCGGACACGGCGCGCGAGCAAATCGGACTTCAGAGACCGTTAACCTGTTCCAGTTACAGTACCTTTTCAGTAACGAGATCCGAGAAAACAGAGAACGCACTTCACGATCCATCACTCGACATCGGGGAAGTTGTCCAGGATGTCGTCTTTGACACCCATGATCAGCTGCTCCTTGATCATAGGTCCTGCTGTCAATAGCGTCCAGTATGGACAACCAAGCATTATGGAACTCAAGAAGAACGAGATCCAAGGGTGAGTTTTAACCTGAGTATCGCTTCTTTGTCACATCTGTACTGACTTCGACTAGAACACGAACGGGTCGTGAGGCTCACTTTTACATGCAAGTAAAGCATGGGGTACCAGTCCTTATCGACACTAAGCCACATGCCGTCGCCAAGGTATGCTCGATTTCTGCCTAGTTGACTACGAAGTCAGGAAGAACGGCCCGCGAGACGCCGTCAGACACTTGGCGCTTCCTAAAGGTGACCGATTTGCGTACCAAAAGATTCTCCAATGGTCGAATCAGAACATCAAAGAGGGCAGAATCACCATTCTCGAAGAGTCAAAGGCCGCACCTGCTTATTCTGATTGGCACATTCTCGAAATCGCCGAGAAGCTGAAGATAGTCCCCATCATCGACCAAGTTCAGCCGAGATTATTTGACAGACTCAACCACTCAAACAGCAAGGTATTCCATGTCGATACAGGAGACCTCCGTGCTGCCTACAAGAACCTGCCTGCAGGTCACCCTTTCCGCGGAGAGGTCGTCGAGCTTGTGGCCAATGGTATCCTGAAAGGGTGGATATTTGGCCGACTCGCAAGAGCTATCTGGACTATCGAGGAGGAGTATCCGGAGTTCAAGTCGGAGTTGCTGGCTCGCAAGGCGATCCTTGCTCAGAAGTGGTAGAACGGAAGACAGAAGGAAGACAGGATGTACCAATTTGGAGGCTATTACAACGTTCAAATCACGTCGACCTCATACGGTTGCGCATGACTACATGAATAGGTAAGGCACGATATCCCGTCACCCCCACTTTTTGTCAGCGACCGAGTTTCGGGGAAGTCTTGAAGCGACAGGATACCGGTAGATGCGACGCTAAAGGGAAGGATGCAGCAGATGGATCAAAACTACAACAAAGGATTATAGGTACAAAGCAGCCATCATGATGTCTTGAGACTCTTGAGGAAAAAGGAGAAGGTGAACCCTGCTTATCCAGGGTTGACGAGTTCACGTGACATAGTCATTCTCCTCTTCATGCTTGTCTCGTTCCTCCTTTGTCTCCCTAGAATGGTATGATCTACATACAATGCCAGAATCCCACTACTTACCTCCAGAACATGATCGAAGCTCGGGTCAGTATCACGTTAGCTTCGAGGTGGCGATGGAAGACTTCCAAAGGGTACCAAAATGCACCTATTTCGCTTTGAACTGATCTCAGAAGCTCGGTGACAATAAAAGGTAGGTCGCACTCGAGGCACCGTTTCCTTCGCAGGTCAGAGGTGAAGAAGGCTCTTGTTGCTATAGCCATGTCAGGCTGGAACGCTCAACATCATGCCTTCGTCGGTGACAGTAGATAGATGGTGAATGCCGTCATTTTAATCTTTTGCGCTCGACCACTGCATTGGCAGGAGCATCCTCAATGCGATGTTTTCTTCTACCTGTCAGGTGATTGATAGAGTCAGTTTGTCTTTCAACTTGTCAAATCAATCGCAGCTATGACAAACATCAGAATTCAAAGCATCTGCAAGCAGAAACATCACTCTGAAGGTCCAATGCCTTCTCGTCAGCATGGCTGTCTCCAGCCTCATCACGATTGGTTCGAACATCATATACGATGTCATATCTCCCACAGCATTCCTGAGCTGCGTTGAACGGGAAACATCTGGCTCCGTTGAGTCCAGGCTTGCTTTATCTGCAAGAGATCAGCAGACAGGAATCTGTTTGAGCACAAATCATATGCTTAGGCCCCAGCATGCACCCCAGAGATCACGGCCGCTATTCGGACACCACACATTACTTTGCAACCGGCAGGGTCTAGGCGCTACTCATGGGTGGTAGTTACTCTCACGAGTATCCTATTTTGCCAGACATCTAAACTAGATCCTTTAAAACACTCTCCCTCGGGGAAAGTCGTTGAGGATTATCTATCTGAGCTCCAAACGTACTTCTCGAACATGACTTACCGGCTGCTCGTTGGTGCGGCACGCCTAGGTCAATGATTCGGAGAACAACAGATAAAGAGCATGACCAAGAAGGCGGTCCAATAGTAAGTACTACCGGGGTTAGATCTTGATGATGACTAACAATGTTCAGCTTGCCTCGAGGAAACCTGGAAGGCTGTCAACGTCTTCATCATCAACGGATAAGGCGACCTTGTTCAGATCCGTTCTACGAAGGTTTCATTAAAGGCCCTCAAAATCCTGTCAACCATCGTCAAGCGAGCCCTTGTTCGGCACAACAAGCACGCCCGCTATGCCAATGTCGACGAAGTCGTTCTACCCACTGGTGACCTCCGAGCTTATGGAGAGTTCTTTACCTGAATCGCAGCTGGTGTCTTGGTTCCACTTCATGTGGTCACAATGCTACCGATGTCGTGTTACGCCGCAATCGCTACAATCTGTGACAAGCTCAAAATTGGCTATCTGGCTGCTGGCATATGCAAGCGAGTCCGCGAGGCCCTTGAGCCGGCGATCGCGCCTGGCAGACCTCACACCATCAACGTCGAGGACATCAAGCAGTTGCTCATGGGCCTTGCTTCGACTCATACAATCCGACGCAAAGCTGTTGACATATTCGCCAAGGCCTCTGGCGCTCGCGGCTAGAGTAACGCCTCTTATCGTAAATACAAAGAAGTACTTCGAGATGTCAATGGTCTAGAAGGCGAGGTAGAGACCCGAAAGGCTACGCTCGTCTAACCACTGGGAACGGTTCACGTCAGGTATGTAGGTGCAAAAGATGCAGCGCATTGAACTAACCCTGCCGCAGGGAACATGATGGCTTCCCTATCTGTTTTAAGCGTGGTCTGGGACAGATGTATCTTACTCCAGTCCTACAGCACACCGCAAGCGCTCAGGGCTCAAACATGTGTGTTGTTAGAGATGGATCAGGGCAAGGATATGATGGGAGGTTACGATGACAAGTTGATGATACCATGCAAAACCAAGGAAGCTAGTTGTATGATGCTCTAAAACCATTCCCATTGATCTTCATCTTGGAAGCGATGTTACATAGAGACACATCTGCCTGAGGCGTGGCTAGTGGACAGTGGTACTGCTTATGGTTCGTGAGGAACTCCGTTGTGTGCATACACTTCCTCTTCGTCCCATCCTTTTGCAAGTCAGAACTATCAGCATGCTTCGAAACAACATGTGGTGGTGATGTCAAGAAGTGCTTCAAGCAAGGCGTGCTGATATCATCACTCCTGTGTTCCTCCATCACACACTTCTCAACTTTGTAAACAGATTCATCACTTGTCGAGTGAAATGTGAACAGCCATGTCCTTCCACGAGTTTCCAGGGGTTTGCTAACAGTGCTGTTATCTGTGAAAGCAATAGTGACAAGCAATTGTCCATTGCGTTAAGCTTATATTACCGCGTGTCTTCCTACTCCTCTTGCCTTTATCTCATCGTTCGCTATAGATCTATCAAGTGAAACTCAAGGATCATTACCTTTGTTTTCGATCAATACCGGTCCTTCAACCCTTCACGGCATATTGACATAGCAAATATGTCGATCAACTACAGGCAGACTGATTTCTTGAGGGTATCTGGTGCGAGAGACGATCAGACGTTCCAACCAGCTCGCATCAACCAGCTGGATCAGAGCGAGGTACAAGCGTAAGTCGACCGTGGTGTCTCTCATACAAAAACGCTGCTGACTCTTCGGGCTGATTCAGAGCAACTTGGTCTTCGCTTTTGTCGCTGGCAGGCCCAATCAGATGCCGCAGCTGATCTCAACCACACCTATTCCTCTCAAAGCACTGGCAATCATCTCACCAGTGATCAACAGAGCACTCTCTGCTCACAACCGCAACAACCCAGGGACCATCAACAATATAATCCTCCCTGGAGCCGGTATAAGAGCATACCAAGAATTTCTCCTTTGGGTCCAAGATGTCATTGGCGCAGGCAAATTGATCTCACTTCGAGACCTCACGAACAAGCCATTGACCTGCTACTCTGAGCTTGTCTTCATTGCAAACAAACTCCGAATCACCTATCTTGCTGCTGGGATGCGCCGAAGAGCTCAGAACTTGCTCTTCTGTTCGGCTGAGAGAAGGTTGAGCATTCACCCTGGAGATGTTCGAGACGCTGCTGCAACCTTGCCACGGGGTCACTGGCTGATCAGAATGATGGTCAATGCTATAGCTATGGCTGAGAAGAATGCTTGGCTGCACGCAAACTTTGCTGCGCCCCTACAAGAGTTGTATAACGAGGTTGCCGGCTTGAAGGAAGGTGTCGAGCGAAGGAAAGCTGAGATGGAGCAAAGTGTGGATACAGCATGAATATCGTGGTAGTCTGGTCATTGCGAACTTGCCTGCCGATATCGCTTCGAATTATGACAGAAGTCCAGTCCCTGACACAAACAGGGAGCTGCAACTCAGGAATGAGGCTCTTATTACTATGAATAGAATGATGGCGAGGATGTACAGTGCGAATACGTCTTAGCTGAGCACTTTGATTAGTTTGGAAGAGCATGCTCGACTCTCTACGCGTCTAGATCAGAGAATTGACCACACGTCTAATGATTCAGTGCATCCGTATTCACCTTCATCATGAGGGAGCATAAAGTTCCTATACCGTCATGCCTGCACCCAGGTACGGCAAAACTACGTTTGTCCGCTGCGCCATCTACATATCACCAAAAGAGTCAGGCGGTCTTGGCGGGACGGCCCCTTTTTGGCGGCAAGCTTAACTTGAGATCCCCTCTCCTTTATTTCCTCCACGCCGTAGCACCGTCATGTACTTTGCGTAGTCCCAAGTGCTAGTATAACATCTTCGATGGTATCGAGTTGCTTTGCAACTGTCATATTGCCGAATGCGCAATCTTGCCTACTACCGCATGACTAACCTGGACTAAGGCAGTGTCCATTGACATGGGCTTGTTGCGATTGCTGCGTGATCGACTCAATGACAAACACAAGCATAGATGATCAACCATAAGTTCTACTGCCCCTCGGCCACAAGGTAGTCGTGATCTTGTCTTTCATGCTCTTGCTTCACAAGGCTGCAGTCGGGGTATTTGTTATGACCAAGCTGGCAGGATGCACTTCGTGGACCATTCAAGGCACAGCCGCTGCGACGACAGAACTTCTTGCACTTCGAGAAACCGATCCTGCTGTATCACAGTCCGTCAGGTGGTGAACCGAGCTGTGCCGCATTGGAGCGAGACGAATCGACAAACGACACAGTAAAAGTGCAGGCTTGTTATGTCCAGCCATAATTCGGTCACTGACAGACTAGTGTGCCTGGGTTTTGTGGCACAACCAAACAGATCTCCCGTTTTTACATAAATACCTGGGCGTCCCGCCATCATTGCTCGAAGTTAGCTCTATCACAAACCGACCACAACTTCTACGAGAGCAAAAGCTCGACTACCCTATCTAAATCGAAGAGCCTAATGTCGAGGATGAAAACAACTCCGTCCACCTACAATCGAGACATTGCCGACAACATGGCTTCTGCAAACACTCTCTATATCCCAGATCAAGCAGCCCTTTACGATATCCGAGCAAGTAACCAGAGCCGAGCCATGGGCGTTTACCAGCTGGACCAGAGCGGTGTTCGAGGGTAAGCATACCTGTCATCGTTTGGTGAGCAAGCGCTAATCGTTTCTTAGTCTCCAATTCGGCAGACGTGTCGAAGTAGGCGTCGACACGGGCAACGGCGAGGTCAAGAAGCTCCGTGGCAGACCCACCCTCCGAGGCCTGACAAAGTTCTTCCCTGCAATCCTTCGAGCTCTTCGTGACCACAACAAAAAGGGCGGTGGAGATATCAGTCTGGTCGTCTTTCCGAACCACGACATCAGTGCATACAACAAGGTCATGGGGTGGTACTACGCTTCAGTTACCGCAGGCAAAGTTGTGCGGTTCAATCGGGTCAACGCCAACGCCTCTATTGCGTACACTGTGTACAGAGAAGTTCAGCTCATTGCAATTGACCTTGATACAGGCTACCTGATCAACGCAATGACAGGCCGAATGAATGCCATATCGGATTAGTAGACATGCGAGCATACCTATGGCTGAGCTCTTGACCTTTGTGGCGTCGTTCCCCGAACAACCTTATGATCGCACAGCAACAGACGACGACTCTGAAGATAGCTTGAGCTACTTCAGATACATAACTGAGCATTTGAGGCACAGGGAATCAACTGAATGAATACACATACATACAGCGCATATCGATAATGAGGCAGCTTGACGAGCAAATGCCGCAGGATTACATAGAAACAATGAAATCGCAACATTCGGCCGTGGCAGATCATTGTCTTGCAGCTCTCAATGTTCCGGAGCCTCAAAATCTGAGCATCACGTCAGCTTCTCCATGGCGGAACTCAGGCTGACATGTCTTCGCGGATACCCATTGGCTCGGTGTGTTGCGTTCTTTGTTCTAGATGCCCTTGATTTGACCTATTGTTCGTGCTTGTACGGGAAGCAAAGGCTTTTGCTATCATTCTCGCCAGTGTTTTGTTCTCAAGCGCATCATAGCTCCGTCCTCGGGTGTGAATGCCCTTATGGCGTGCAGCATTATGCAGTCATCTCTCTAGATGACACACTTTCTAGTGTCAACAGCGGCATAGAATTGTGGCCTTGCACCACACGAGTGAATGCGGTTACAGTTTGTGACTTACACGGCAGAGAAAAGGTATGAAATTCCTGGTCTTCCTACCATGCCGCCGTTGCTATAGCAGGTGCGCTGCCCTTGTGGTAACAGTTGGAACTGATGGCAGTCCAACATTTACTCAAAACAGGATTTCTCTCGTGCCGTACGTAGATTTCGTATGGCACCCAATTGGTTGTCCCGTTGGTGTGGCTATGATCTTCCGGTTTTGTGGCATCTGCGTTTCTGAATTGGTTTTTTGCAACAAGGTCCTGGATGTTCTTTCTCACGAATTTGCCCTCCTTGTTGACTTCGACTTTGACGTATCGTGTTGCCGGGATCGTGGCCATACGGTACTCGGGCCACGTGTAGGTTCTGATTAGGCTGTATTGTGTCGGAACAAATCTGTCTTCGTCAATCTCTCGGGCCTGGTCGTAGCCGTGGGTGGTCCATGTTTCATCTTCATCGGTGTCTACCGACATTCAGGATTCCGCATTGACTATCCGACTTTCGAGTTTGGCTTGCTGCACTGGAGATAGCTGAGCGATGTGTTGCGGCACTTCACGAATCTGATTATCATGAGTCTGCCGAGCCTGAAACCAGCGGAGGGGAAAACATGAGAGATCCAGCGAGGACGGCAATGAAGCGGATGACATACAACATGGGAGTCTCGGTGCTCACAAGTGCTAAGAAAGCACCAGAGATAGTGAATATGGGAAACGTCATTCGAGTCAAGTACTGCGCTCAGACGGACTTTAGTGGAGAGTGCGAAGGTAGTTTTTACTGTGATCAGCAACTGTGGAAGAGCAAGGCAAGTCAGTTGATGATCTTGAGACTGCTAGCTATTTGCCATGCATCGATGATGGAAGGCACTCTATGTGAGAGGCTGAAAGTGTATTAAGGCTTAAACTAATGTAGCTTCATTCGAAAAGGATGTGGTATGACCAGTATACGGCTAGCATTCCTGCAAATATAAGAGCGGATAACATTGAACCAACCATATTATGTCGCTGCAAGTGGTGATAGGCTTCGTGGTACGAACCTAATGGATACCGCAACGACGTCCATGAGGACTTACCCATAGCACTTTTGTCTCAATGGTAACAAAGCGCAGTTAAGCACGTGCTAGCTTACAACAACCTCGTCGCTCATGTTACTGTGATACGTATGCTGCGGTGTTGAGCAGCTGACGTGGACAAGCGGTAAGCACATTTGGGTTGATTGCTTGAACAGGCTTAGCGTGCGTCAGAAGCGGTGTCCACTCGCCCCTTTTTCAATTCTACACAATCGATCAGATCACCATCTTCACCGTTTGCTCATTTCACATACAGTCATAGATCTGCAGTCACGCACATGTATACCACGAGGTCTCTTTCCCGGTCTGGCCTGGGACAGGGTATTCAAGCTATTGGCTTTGCGGTGTACCCAAAGCCAAAGCCTGTGCTTTTTTACAGAGTCTCTGGGCTTTGCTATTCGCTCGGGCACAGCACTATTGGTTGGACCGTTGATCATCGTTTGTGTTTATTTAACAAGCGGATAGCAATTATTGTCAGCTGACAAGATGAAGCTTGTGCTTGCTCTGTTCATCTCGAGCCGATAATACAATGACCTATCATGGTGTCACTTAGTCCCAATCACTCTTCAAGCTCGAAGCTAGATGGCATACACTGTCTCAGTGCACGCAGCTACAGTGCTGAGTGCGCTAAAGGTGTTCAAAAGGGCCATTGCTATGAAACAACGTTTGCTCTCTGATTGCAAGTGCACTTCAACGTCACCAGGCTCTCATACTCCACGAAAACGGAATTGATGAAAGTTGCACCTTTCATATCACCAGCACAGCCGTTTGATGCCCACAAATTCATATATAAGTGAGTCCCCCTTCGAGGGTTGGGCTTTTTCTTTCAACAACAAACCCAGGGTGGTAGACTGACCACGGAAAGACAAATAAATAGCCTTCATCAACCTTACATACGAGACCGATAGTCAAACTGCCTGAAAGTATGGCTTCCCAAACAAAGACCCCGAGACCAAACGCTTCACTGTACATCATACCAGCCGCAGCTCGAGACTCCAAGGCTATGGATGCTTGCGCTATGACCTACGACCAAATGTCTAGGTAAGTTCACTGCCACCTTTTGTGTACATGTACTGACATATTATAGCTTGGCATCGGCTCCAAACAACGTTCGCGTGTGGGCTGAATCCAACAATGGCGCACCTCGGTTCATCAGTGAGACCAACATGCGGAAGTTGACTTCGTTCTTTCCAGCTGTCAAACGTGCTCTTCTTGCACACAGAGCTAGTGGTGGCGGGTACATCGAAGATGTGATCCTGCCATATCGCAGCCTTGCAGCTTACAAGAAGATCATGGGGTGGATTCGAGAGTCGTACATCCATGGCTACGTCGTCCCTTTCAGAAAGGTCGAGCACCATGCAATGACTACGTACAAACAGCTCCAGAGCATCGCTCGAGATATGGGCATCGGCCGACTGCTGAAGCTTATGAACGCTTGGATTCGAGCTATGCTCACCCCAAAAGCTTCATGAACAAGGTATCCAGCTACGACGAGAACAGCAAGTAAGTTACCAATAGCCAGATTTTCGGTTCGAGACTAACACCCGCGACAGACTCTATCTACGACCCCGATACCACACGCATACAGAACACTCGGTATAGTGATGAAGACATCAGGTTGCAATGAGCACATTTAGACGGGACACAAAAGTTATACTGCACGAAATCTGGTTACAAGAGGAACAGAACGAAGAGCAGTAAGGTACCATCGTCGGAGCTGCTGAAATAGCAGCGGCAATAGATCCATAATCAAATTCATCCTGGCACAAGCCAGCGTTCAACCCGTAATCCCTTCATTCTGATCTTTTTGCTACCCTCCGCGTCGTGATCATGTCACACGATGACCCTGCCCAATACCACTCCAAGGTGAAAGCTACGACAGAAGATTTCATACGAGCTTTTTTCGTCTTGGAGATACGATGTCATTCTCTCAGCCCCCTGAGTCACTTGGTTCCTGCGGCAGTAGTGCATCAGAATTAGTTAGGTTGTTGTTGGCTTAGCACGTGCGCGTAAGTCTCCAGTTTGGTTAATATATCAACGATCGCTAGAACTTGTGGTCCGCTGCAAACGAGGCCAATATCGAGTGCCAAGAACACTACTCCTCTCCGGCTGACGAAGGTTCAGTCAAGGCACGCAGATCTCTTTCCATGCTAGTCATGCAGGCGAAACTCATATTTGCAGTGCCCACACGGACGCTGATAGTGCGCGAGGTGCCAATAAGTCCTGGAAGACCTTTTTGAAACCCTGAAACCCTGGACTATGTTTGGGGGCGATTGATCGTGATGTTTGCATACAACATCGAAACAAGTAGTCATATACGTCAAACGTTGTTCTAAGCTTGCTCCATCTGGCATTTGAGACCATTCAAGCTGTACATATTTCACGATCACAGCTCTTTGTTGAGCTCATCCCAAGCCATCACACACCGGTAGCATCCGGATGACCATGAGGCTGATCGACGATCACAGCTTCTCGAACTCGTAGGCTGGAATCTGCGAGCCACACCTGAGCCGCTGTCAAGCGTCTTGGTAGTCACTGTCACCAAGGATGGCGAAGAATATCCTGGGTGAAAGTGCAACTCAATTGCCTGATGAGCACAAACGCCTCGTTCGTGGTCACTGGTGGGCTACATACGTCAACCCTTGCACGGGAGCACACAGTAACTATATAAAGCCATCGCAACCTACACATTTTAACGATAATCCGCGAACCTCACCTCCGCTCCAGCCTCGAATACCTTCGGCCTACAAGGAACTCTTTTGCTTCGACCAAAAACTCCGCCAATACAATGGAGACCCAAACCTTCTTGGTCGTCGATTCATCTACTGTTGGTCAAACAATGGGTCGGATGAGATTGAGAAATGCTTCATGCGAGCAGATTCGAGGGTAAGCACCGATCGTTGTGAGCACATCGACTTGTCTAACGTGTCATCAGGCTTGCCGCTAGCTATCCTGTTGGCCTTTACATGAACAACAGCAACGGTCAGCCGACCAAGATATGGTCTCGCAAGATCTCACTCAAAGCACTTTGCTCTTTATCGCCAGTAATTGCACGGGCATTATCCAAGCACAACTCAACACGCAAAGCCTCCATCACAGACCTCTTGCTCCCAGCGGCTCTTGCCGAAGCATATCAAAAAGTGTTCGAGTGGTTCGAGAGGGTCCTAACTACTGAAGCGCTTGTTCCCCTCGCTCGTCTCGACTCATTCGCTATCTATAAATACTACCACATCCTGATCGTCTCGACAATCCTGGAGATTGATTACATTACGGATGACCTGAACAATCGATACAAACGAATGCTCACGGTCACTCCCCCTAAATATCTCGCGATAGACCCTGATACAATCCGTCAAGCATACAAAGATCAGGACACCAACCAGACTCTCCGAAGCGATATCATCGGCGCTATTGCCTTTGCACAAAGCAACAATCTGCTCAAATACTGCAAGTACAAGGAGATGGACGATCTCAAGAAGGAGCTACCGGACTTTGGCAAGGATCTGGACGCTCGCATCAAGGGACTTGAGCTTTAGAAAGACAGCCGCACATAACGTGGACGGTACAAGTTGGTTTTTGATCTCAGGATATCCGGTCGGTGACAAGACCATGTAGACCGAAAGAAACGGCTTGCGTACTATGCTTCTAAGCGAGAAGTAGTGCTTATACATGTTGATCGGCTCAGCCGCAGAATTGAGATGAGCGTTTTGACATACAGATAGGCCTCAGCATGAAACGATGACATTTCGTTCACAAAATGTACACTCAAGTACAGATAGTCGCACCGTCTGTGGTCGTTCCTTTTATTACTGCTTATGTTAGCGAAAGACATGTACTACTATTGCGCCACCTGAACGGGTTTAACAGTACTTGATGTCACAGCGACGTAATGCGACTTGCTGCACTGTAGTCCCCTTAGGAATCGCTGGTGAAGTTTGTTTGGTGCTTGGGAGCGAATAGATATGTATCGTTTCTCTGCCCCTTTATCTCGAAAATTGCGTCATCGATGTCTTTGTTTCACTGTACCCCTCTACACCTCCGCTCAATAATTTTAAGTACGGCTTAAGCAGCAATTCTAGCATTAGCAGTACCACAGCAAAGCAGGGAGGTACACTGAGCCATATCTTGATACTTTACCGTGGATCCAATAGAATGCTACAAGCATACGATCCTACCGCTTGCCGAAGGACATCCTCGCGGCTCATTTGGCACTGGAACGCTCACGGTTACTCCTACATCATCCGTTCGGATTGACAAGAAGACGATCGTCGAGGCTTACGTTGACAAGCTCAACTGCGGGTCACTCTGCGACGACCTCATCCGGGCCACTCTCATGGCCATCAACTACAAGGCGCTTCAACGCTCGGGCTACAGGATGGCGGACGAGTTGAAGAAAAGTATTCCTGGGTTTGCAAGCAATTTGGAAGCTCGGTTGAAGCAACCTCAGTCATGAACGCTTCTAAGCTGGCTCAGCCCAATACTAGCGTCCCTCGATCCAAATCACACGCAAACGAGATTTAGCGACCTCTCGGTGCTGATGGCTCCTGCTAGAAGGCCCTACAGCAGTGTATTTGCTTTGACTGGAGCAAGCATGAGTGGTAATCGGGGAGCACTTGAATGACATCGTTCAAACCAGAAATGACCAAGAAGAATCAGATAGACGATAACAACACGCTCCGACTTGAACGCGTCTGAGTTTTCGTTGTACCTAACCTGGCTCCTGCTACACTAAGTCATGTGCTCTACACAGGAATGCCAGCTGAATCTCACGCGTCTAGTGCTTTGGATTACAGTAGATACTCCGGACGAGGACGGTTTAATGAC
>Ga0210040_10004433_pt1 | contig 18337 bp, 9 predicted proteins | sample CryGeyCG12114_NA_FD_185462 | JGI IMG/M metagenome (GOLD analysis project Ga0210040, IMG submission 185462) | Groundwater microbial communities from aquifer - Crystal Geyser CG19_WC_8/21/14_NA (SPAdes) (version 2) | ecosystem: Environmental > Aquatic > Deep subsurface > Groundwater | place: USA...
TCCAAATCTCCTTCCTACTTTTGCGGTAAGCCCAATATCGGGCTAAAAAAAAGGATGCAGGCACATGGTCTTTGCTTCATTTTTCTCAGAGGTATTAACTGTAATCAAACTAACTAGCACAACAAGAAATGAGATATTGATTGAGCGTGTTTGAAACATAAGCCGTAGACATGAGATATTAACGAATTCGTTAAAAACGCGTTTGTTTCATGAAACACGCAAAGACGTGAGCACGCATAAAGCAATGAATACAAAAATTTTGCAAGAAGCAAAAGATTAATACACAAAGAATTCCGTAGGGACTTTATAGCTTGCGTTTTATATACAGCCATGGAATTGATGCGATCCAGAATGAACTTTGTGTATGGAAACGAAAAATATAAACTTTGTTTTCCATTTGATTTAAGCATTCTATCATGATTATTGGGAATTTGAGGAGAAAGTTGTTCCTTCAATGCTTTGCAAAGTTTGCTACGCTGTTGGTTTTGTAAAGTTTACGCTATTTTGCGACCACTTTTGAATTTTCTGATTCCTTCCTGTTTTGAATCACAAACAAAGTTTTCTTGTGTCCCTTTCATACAGTTATCCTAGAATTTCCAATAAATACAATACCGAGCGGTTTTCTTGCTGAATAACACATGACAACATGGAACTAAATTTCGGAAATCAAAAATGATAATTTGCTATGCCTGATATTTAAAGCAGTACATTGTTGCAGACGTTTCTGATTTGACGTTAATAATGGTTAAGCTAAACATTACAACTAACCTAGCATTGAAAAAAAGAATATAACATGCAGTCATCAATCCAACACAATATGTTCTTTCATAGTTTCAAAACAGTCATAAAATGGAAATAAAAAGAGAGATTTTCACATTGATCAATTTTAATCAGTAGGCACAATTTATTAAGTATACACACACTCATAAATACTAGCTGCAATAATTTTAAAACAAGTGATAATGTAGTTTTCTCGCCATTCCCATGCATAAATCCTAGTCTATAAATATCCAATTAATTCATGGACCAATAAAACGTGATTACCTCTATCCTTCACAGCATTTATAACGTGTAAATAAACGTGAAACAGAGCTTATTGCCTTTGCCTGTCTATTTAAATCCAGCCAATATGTCTCGAGCATTCCATTGCTTTTTACATCTCCCATAACTGTACGTAAAATGCACATATAGGGACGAACTCATGTAACAAGCTCAATCTAATTTAGATTCAGTACCTATTTACTCAGAGCACTGGGCAAAGTTTACTACAGACTTAATTGTTTTTTGAATGCAAATGAAGGGAGCCAACTTGGATGTAATTCCTTGTCGATTAGCATACAGTTTATAGGAGCAATTAATTCATGAAGACAAGTTTCAACCATATCCAACGCACAAAATAAAGGGAGCCATTAGACATACTACTTCTAGTACTAGTACTATATACTACTCACTCAACCCATGTCTATTGTAATGAGCCCAGAATTATGTTAAACTTGTGTTGGCACTATGTGACATGAAACTTTCAGTGAGCCATCCAATGAACTGAAAGAAAATGAGCCAAAACTGAAAAGAAAATCGTACCGTGACAAAAGGGTAATACGTGGAAACTTTGGTAACACTTCCTGAACGGAAAAATCCTGAAGCAATGTCACCAGCCCAACTAAAAAGGAACGGAATCAACTCTCTATATACAGAAGTTCGTGTTGTTTCTCTAAAAAAAGACGAAACGAACTTATAATCCTCACGCTCGTGCCAATATCAAATAAAGTAACGGATATTAACAAGGATGGAGACTAGACGGCCAAAGTGATGTATCTCCATTCTTAGAATCTAATATGAGCAGGCAATGATGATACAACAAGGAGGACAAAAAAGGAAAGGCTTGAGCTAAAAAGGGGGAAAACCGATGGTGCACAGTGAAAGTATATTGTACAATATATATAGGAACTAGCAAACTGGAGAGAGTCAAGCTGAATCAGGGGAAATCGACCAAATTTCTTCACCCAAACGCTCTGTGAATACAGATCAGAAACACAACACAACACGACCATTGTGCTTTGACCAAAACGTGCCCATGCATGCAGAGTGCTGTATTGGTGTTGCCGAAACGAGCAACTTCCTTCGACTCCATATTACACAGACATGGCTGCTTATATGAGCCAGGACGGAATAGACATTACCATTTTACCACGACAAACTCAAACTCTACTTCAATCATGTTCCTTTTCTTTACTTACTTGCATCTAAATTAAGTGTCGTTAGTTTTCACTAGGCTGGAAAAGGATATCCAAGGAAATTGCACAGTTCAAACCGCTCAGAATGAATGCCCAACTTTTGGAATCAAATTAGAAAACTCGCTCATAAGATGAGTTCACGTCCCACATTTCGCTTATGGTTTCAAATTAGTTGTACTCCATTAGTTAGTTTGTTAATAGTTTACTTGGACGACATGCCAATACGATCTGATAGGGGCATATAAACTTTGTTACTCAAAGATTACAATTTTATGCATGGCATATAAGACATTTGGTGTGCGTGTCGTCATGTTTATTTTGTATCGTTCCAGTGCATAGCAATGGCAATAAAAGAACAAAGAGAAAATGCAGTTAACTTAGCTGCCAAATTCTAAAATGACTAAAACTACTAGTACTAACTGACTATACATTAGAATCCTTTGAATGCTATATAACTAAGCATCTATCTATATTTCAAAATAAAATGGAGTGCAGCATTATTTTTTACGATCCTTTTACATGTCTTTCAAACTTTAGGCACTCACAACTCATCCATTTGAATTACTCGAAATCACAGTACGAGTCGGATTATAAGTACAATTGAGCAATACTAAATCCGAACCAATGAGCCATTAAACTACTGCTTCCATCTGACTTACCAAGGAGAATGGGGCTCACTCACTCACTTGTTCGCACTCTGAAGGAAACATTGGCATTTTACATAGAATAGACTCCTAAACTCGTCATAGAATATGATATATGCAACGCATGCTGCATAAATTCCGAGAAATGCTTCTTTTCTCAAAGTGATAGTCATAGTTGCATACCAATCAGTATGCCCGAGCACATTAACTCACCCACATAGTAGTGGTAGCTAAGGGAACACTCACTCAGTAGGGACAGGAGAGAATATATAGGATGCGATACGATGATGTGCTCAGATTTGAAACAAGGAAAGAATCCAAAACACACATTTCAAAGACGTTCATGGAGCAAAACATGGTAACTCCATTATATTCATGCCTAAAAAAACGAGGACAGTAGTCACAACTGGGTTTATGCATTCGTGTCTTCTAAACTCAATCTATGGGATTTGGGCTTTCACTCCACATCTAATAGTGCACCAGCCACATAATATATACACATAGGCAGACAGCCACCCTTGGCTTTGCTTTTCTTTCTCCATTTTTTCTTCTCCGAGTCATCTCTCGTCTACTTCACATCTCTCCTACTCTCATCTTATCCTCCTACTTTCTTTTTATCTGTGGCTTCCCTATGCTCCCATCGACATATGCCTTTAACCAGAGGGTATATGCATGCTCCCAAGATTTTTATTATTTGACTTCCATACTGGCATCCCTTTGCTGATCAAAGCTCTTCATCCATTTCAACCGAATTCATCTTACATTATCTCGCATTTTATTTTACGACTTGAACCACATGCTGACACTATATAGTGGTGGAACGACAGAATTTCAGAGTTCTTTAGGTCTCTATGTTTAATTCTATCATATTTCGGGCTCAGCCGATGAGGAGAACAGCATTATCATACACTCAGTCGCTTTTTCTATTCATCACTACAACAAAAAGTTGAACAAAATCTCGCTTTGATATTCAGGGTAAAAAAATACAAAAAAAAAAGAAGGATCATGCCTTGGGGTATTTCTCATATTTTTTTCACCAACATCCAGTCTCACAGTAGTTGCTTCCAAAGTCTTAGCCTCAAAGATAAAGTTAACTATAGTTCTCTAACAAGGGACGGAAAACCACAAAGGAAACTGTATTCTGGGCCACATAGCTAATTTTACTTCTCCAACAGATTTCAGTCTTGTATCATATTATTGCTCGCTTATACAGTGAGAAAAATAATGTGAAATATGGACGTCGTTTGCCAAACTTTCCCACTGTACAAAACTTTTGAGTGCCACAGTATTTTTAACATTCCAACCATTCTACATTCTACACTGCAGTGCGAGCATACGCAACTTCCCTGTTTCTATTGTAATTACGAACTAAAACTTAAGTTTTAGTTAGAGTTTGCTTCAAAGCGAATCAACCGCATAATTATTATGTACCTTCACTGCTAAATACAGTGCATACATCCAAGCTTGTTTGACTCATTTAAAAGCTTAAAAATAGATTAAAAATGACATATACCCAACCTAACCTAATAACTTACATAGTTACGGACGATATCTGGATGATCTTTCTCCAATCCGTCATCCAAAATGGTAACGACCACACCTTTCCCAGTGATCCCTTGTCTCCATGCATCCACAACATTCATATCCAGTCCTTTGCCTCGATTCTGGAAAAAGTAACAAAAAACTTTAATTTTCTTCTATCCCGCAACCAAACAATGCATAAGCATACAATAATCTGTACACCCAACAAAGAAAACAGTGCATTAAACAAGTACAAAAAGAGAGTAAACAAAATCTTAAAGCGGAATGCTCAAGCAAAGCAAAATGCCAAATTCATCGTCGTCGTAAAATAATTAAAGAGAATAATTAAAGTAGCTTTCCGCTATCACAAATATCAAGAACCTACTTGAGCCAACCATTTCATTAAACAAGGACATGTATAGTTACAATAGAAACGAGAACTGAGGGAGTTACGTAGAACCTCTCCTTTGCACTGGGACAAAGCTCATGAATCATTTTCGAAAGGAATTCAGCAAACATCACATAATATAGAATCCAGTTGGTACTTACATCTGAACGACAGAGTACCATACAACGGATTCACAAGTGCCTCTTCAAGTGGGTTGCTCTGGTTCTCCAAAAACACAATATGGCAGGACAATTAACTACTGGGATGAATGAGCATGGGAAAAGAATGCGAATCCAACAGAAGCAGAGTCTCCAACTGGTGGAGAAATTTACTTTGCCCACACTCATCTCCAGCCAGGAGAGAGTAGCCTACTTTGGGCACACGAGATTGCATGAGCACAATCAGTGAATAAAGTGAATTTGAATGGATAGCTACAACACCCAAGAGTTAGTGACTGACAGACTTGGTAAATGAATGCATCGTTCAAAATATGAAATTTGTGGGTAAGCTCTTTTGAGAATGCAAGTTGTGAAGAAATCTTTTTAGGACTGCTTTTCTAAGCACAAGGAAAGCAATTACAGATTCCAGTGTATCCCCGATGGAGTGGCCTAGTCATCACCAAGTATTATATTCTCAGCTAGGAGCTCCCAGTATAGATTACATACACAAAATGGTGGAAAACCATCTTTCATTTTCATGAATACAACAGCCAAAGGAGCTGACTGGCTGATAAAATTCTCTCAATGGCTCAAAATGTATTGAATCAACTACTCCTATACAACTAACAACGTAAGCAAGTTCCTTACTCTGAAAGCTTTCGAATTTATCATGGCATGTCATCAAGTCAGCTCTAATATCTCATTCATTCATACCAAGTAGTTACCAACTATACAAGTATAGCTTCACGTCCCTCTTTGTAGCCTAAAATGGTCCAATCCCAAATAGCTACTAACTACTACTACTTACCTACGCTAATTTAGCCTTCCATGCAATCTCTTCCAAATGGACAATCTCACTAATAACTTCTAGAAAATATGCTTGTTTTCAATAACTCCAGAAGAGAAAACTCATTCAACTCAAATCATCTACTGTACGTACAGACCTGGCTCACTGGAGAGAACTAATTTACCTCCAACTATTTAAGACCCTAAAATGTTTTCTAATCTTATTTTCCACTACACAGTCAAGTGGATTCAAACATCATGTTAAACCTTTTTTTTAGCCTTATGCTGGAGAAACTTTTCTTTCTCCCTCTTTACACAGGGGGGAAATGTCTTCCTTCACAAGGTAAATTTTAATGAGAATTCACGTCGGGTTTTTGCTTAGCACCGGGGAATCTTTCATTCCATAAATCTATATAAGAGACAGGGAAGGGTGGCTAAATAGATCGGGTATAAACATTGCTCACAGACAGAATGCGCGCATGCAATATGCATCGGAAAACATAGCAACATTGATGAGGGGTAGTAGTAGCAGTATTGCACAACATAAATATCTTATTTAAAAGAAGACACGACAAGACAAAGTACACTCTATCTGTGAGTGACTATAGCAATGAGCAGTCATTCATTCATCTATCTTCCGTACATAGTATGTACTACATGCACATATCTAGGAAAGAGAAGAAAATAGACCTGAATGCGACAAGGGAAGCACATAGAAATGCCCAAAACTAGTACAAGAGAGATTCGAAATCAGTTGACTCTAACATGGGCTGAACAATACTTGGCTATCGATTTTCAGTCATTCCGTTGCCTTCTAGCTAAATGTCCCATCTGTACAGCCCAATATTAATTCCCTGGATAATTAACAGACATTTGGCTCTCCAGCCTTCAAAATGGACACATGAGCTCTAGCTCTGATTTTTCCAGAGCCACTGACAGACTCGATTTTAGTATAAGAGATTCATATACTGACTATCTGAACATTTTCTGATTTTCATTCAATTAGTATTCATCTACTGTTCATTGGTGCAGTAAGGCGTTAAATTATCATTAGCAATTCAAATCTGCAAACTATAAATGAGAGCTGAATAATTCAACATTCAAAAATTTTGGGGGACACAAGTAAGCAAGTAACCTGAATGGGTGGGAAATTATAGAATCTAATGAGTGAAAGGAAGCTGTGCAAATTATGGAAACTCTACAGGGACGAAACGTATTTATTTTAGGAAATGAATAGTTTTGTAGAACACAGCTATATAATTATTACTTTACTGACAGTGAAAGTTTTGTACCCAACACAGACAAAAAACTACTAAACAGTGAAACAGTCATATATAATGTAAAAAGGATTACTTAAAGTTTCAGATGACAGCATCTTTTTATTTACTTTTGAGCGGAACACGATTTAAGCAACACAACTGAAACTATAGCTGTCATAATAAATCACGTCTCCAGGCTCAGCCTACATCATTTTCTCTCCGTGAAGCAAATGATCCGTTATTACGACCCCATCAACCAAATGAAATCGGGCCTTCCATCCCTACGTATACAGAATATGTGCACACTCACTCACTGCCCTTTTCATTGCTCACTATCTGGGGCCGAGAAGTTAGTTAAGAAAAAGCATCTTGCTCAAATTTCCTCCTCCCTATCATTATTATTTTTACTTTGGTGCACAGTCTGCATTCATCAACACAACGAGCACGTTGGGTCCCAGAAAAGAAAGTGATGATTTGCGCATGATAGTTGTTATAAACACATTAGATTGTGAAAAAATCACGTTTTCCCCAAAGAAAGTTACTTTCCGTGAAGACGCATACTTAGTTGTCCTGTCGGAATCATACTTCTCAGCAAACTAATACCATTTCAAAACGCGGAATAATTTGCATGCATAAGCTTTGATTGGCTGGTACACAAAAGGTAAACCCACCACCAAAAGAAAATGTAAACTACTTGGGCAAACAGTGCTGGGAAAACATATGAAACCATCATTTATTCAGGCATTCCCACAACCTTAATTCAACTTCTCAATGGTGACTTAACTCGCATACTAAAAATATAGCATTTCCTTTTTAAACTTCTTGCTCACTCAAGTCCTAGTCTCAGTAGACCTAATTTTTGTCGTCTCCAAACTTTCTCTACTATTCAGCATACCAATGATCAAGTAACTGACTAGCAATTTACAACTTGAACCCATCTAGGAAACACTGTGTGAGCCATGACAAGTTTTTAACGCACCCTTTATGATCAAAAAAAGACATAATATTCTAACTTACTTACTTACTACTACACTTATTATACCTTAATGCTATATAAGGGAAATAAATATTTTGAGTGCCTCAAGACACGTGGGATGCACAGAAGGAAACACCACTCCATGTCATAATACACAAACACGGGAATAAAAAGTTGGACTCTCACTCACCATAGTAAACATAACCAACTAACTAAATAGTACAGAATCGTGTTAAACCACTATGAAGACAGTTAGCACAGTGAGTTGACTGACTGAGAAGACCAACAACTTGTTCTTATATGAAAAAGGGCCGGGAAAAGAGGAAATGGAGGAGAATTGAGGTTGAAGATTCCGCAGGAGATCTTTCTCTTTATAGTCAAAGAGCTTCCGACAGTGCCAACCCATAAGCCTGTACTCATCACATGAGACACCACCAGAAGATGGCAAAGTCGTGAGCATGAGGTGAAATAAGAATGGAGAAAACACCAAAAGCCCACAAGCATTACTGACTCTGCACAAATGTACAACATCACGTAAGTGTGACCAAACTTAGAGCCCACCACTTTCTTGTGTGGAACAGTTTTAGTTTCTAACTGTCACACCCTCCTTCATCTTTCCATCATGGTGTGTGTGTAGTCTGTGCGTTCTAATAAAACGACTTGGGTGTTTTCTATTCTTTCACATTTATCGTCCTCTGTATAGAGTATAGAGTAAGTACACAGTAGTAAGTAGAGAGAAGGCATATAGCAGTCTCCCTCATTCTCTATTTATTCGATTCCCAATTTTTGCCGATGGATTCTAGGCAGGCAACGGAATGATGGGTAGTTTCAACAGCGTGAGATCCTTTTTTTTGCACCCATGGAACTAACAATGTGGTTACATGCATACACGTCATAGTTGGGGAGAGAAAAAAGGAAGAAAAAGAGCAGTCACCGTGAAAAAGCCAAGACAAAACGATGGTGTTACTGAAACAAAATATATTTGTGCTACCCACTCAAGAAACCTCTTGTTCAAACTAAATGTGTTGGTTTTGAATGAAAAAACATTGCTTTTTTTAGCTGTGCATGAGATAGTGGGCAAACACGCATCTTTGCTGGAAATACAAAAGATTTCTCCCAGAAATAAAAATAATGCAAGAGAATATCTTTTTTGTGCGTTTTTAAGAATATATGTCAAGAATAAGCAAACTCCACGGGGTTTTATAACTCAATATACAAAAATTTATGAAAACGAGGTACTGGTGATACAGTATATGCTCAATAGGTTGAAATAGCGATATTGTAAATTCTCAAAAGACCTTATGAAAATGCTCACAAGACCTTATTTTAATATCCTGCCTGGTTGGCACGTTTAACTTATAAAACTACCCTCAAGCCATTCTAAAAAATATAGCAGTACTGAATTAATTTTTTTTTCTATTTCGTAATACATTCTCGTATATTTCCTTTCGCATATTACCTGCCAACCTCTAAAAGTTACAAGTTGTTATCTGTGCGTAGCTATAAGACTCTTTTGCACATACTGTGTAGATGCTATACATTACATACTTTCATGGAGAAAAGTTTGCACAATTTGTATTGTTTTTATTTGGAGTGCATTCGGCGAGTTGATGTCTTGAGGACATACTCTGGCAACTCTACTTACAGGAAGAAAGAAAGAACTCTGCACATTATTAATCATCCTGGGCATCTTGTAATCCTACTGACAGGTTTCTTTTAGTTCGACTTACGTTTTTAAGTAGTTCTCCTAGGGGTTCTCAAACAATGGATGGAGTAAAAAAAAAAGAAGAAATGGGATGCTTGGCAAAATTCCTAATATTTTTTTTTCTGTTCACCAAATAACTAACCACCACACCGAAGAACGGGGTTGGAAAATTTAGGGACCGAATAAAAAACGTACATTTTGCTTAGTATACAATAAAATGCCAGAAATAGTATCGTCAATCTTCATGTGCTTAACAAGATGAGATGCTTTAACGGTACTTTTATTATTAGCTTACCAGATGAGCCTGAAACTGTAATATGTGATAGTGTGAAGTAAACATATGTACGTATATTTGCAGATATCTGAACTGACATATGTATTGTAAACAGTGACATTGGTTCGAGAAAAAATTATGTATTGTCAGCAGCCTAAATACTAAAAATGTAATCATTTCGTTTAAATGTAATGTTGACTTCCCTCACTCTGCTTAAATAAATATTGAATAGCTACAAAACCCATGTAAAAAATATGTCAGATGCACACACATAGTTCGAACGCAAATGTTGAAATCAACATTTCAACATCCCAAAGCCAAACGATGAAAATATACTGTGAGTGAGAAAGTACTGCAAACAAATTTTTCGTCCATTTGTAAACCTCAAATTAGCATGAGCAGATTGAATTCCTTTGAACTGTAGAAAACAGTTTCACTTACAGCAACACGTCCAAATCAATAAAATATATGAATAATGAATACCGAGCAGGAAGGAAGCTAATGCAACAACACATATTGGATGGTACGTATCAAAGAAAACAGTAAATCTTTGAAAGGGGAAAAGATAACGATTTAGACGACGACGTATATTAGGCTGCACGAAATGGTTTTACTACCCTGTGTGATAAGATAGAAAATCATTCGTACGGAAGGAACATGAATTCATCTCCATTTTCGCACCTAACGTGATCAATAATTACAGCATTCCATGCATGAGAATAGAGTGCAGCCGTGAATTTATAATGCAAACCATGACTGGGGCACAGAAAAGGGAATAAACCATTTTAAGAGCAACGGCGTTGGGTATTGGGCTCCCGTTTCTCATTTTGCAATCTAATGTGGAGCAAAGAAAACTTAAGCGTCTTATGCCTGACTGGAGTGAGTGGGAAGTGGATTCCTTTTTTAATTTAAAATACTGTATGCAGCGCATGCACGGCATAAAGTTGTGTACAAACTGCCAAAAACGTGGCTGTAGCTATAGCTAGTGAAGGAAAAGAGTAAATACAAGTTGACGTACCAAATACCACATGGACGGCCATCGCGGATCGTTAAACAAAAACTGAGATGCCTTTTCCCTCTTCCGATTTCGCTTTGATGGCTTTCGATTCGGCGGTATGTAATCTCTTTTGGATCTTCTTTTCACGGTTTGTTGCTGATGCCATTTAACCTGGGAGATTTAAAGTCAAATCTAAACGCGTGTCTGATGGGTTCACATAACTTACTTGACATAGAAAGCTATTTTGAGCCAAAAACCAAAGAGAAACTACTAAAGTCGTCATTTGTACTATATTAAACTTGAAGGAAAAACTTACGCTTGGATCTGCAGATAGTCGTCCGTGATATTCGTCATTTGGTGAAATAGATCTCTTTGATATTCTTTTATGTGCAAAGTGGTAGATGTCTTGAAAAATCTGTAAGAAAGTAAAATTCAAACGAATAATTAACATAAAGTATAACGGTTTGTTATGATGAAAAACAAGTTAATCATTTCTTCCCAACTCAAATTTTCAAACATAACTTAATTGACAACTTGCTAGTTCTAGCTCTGGGTTGGTCCTTGGTCCGACTGAAAAATAAATTCTTGTAAAACTTCGGCTAATTAAATAACCATATATGGAGAAATCCAGTGAATACATTCTGAAGTTAAAATGTGTTAGCTTGTACTGTTACTAAATGACAGGCCTGACTCTGACTGGAAGGAAATTCTTGAGCTAACAAGCATGAAATATTTTTACTAGAAAGTAGAGTCAGGAATATCAGATAACAAATGCAAATCCTGAGGATGTCAACTTAAATTGTAGTAAAACGGAGAGACACAACTAAATTAGGATCAAGGAAATCACGAAAATGAGCATGCAAACATTAATCATTTGTACGGTGAAAGACATGATCCTCCCAGCGTGGCTCGTACCCACTGGATTTTTAAAAGCAATCGTTTTCGGCACACATGAGGAAGAGAAAAAATCAGAGCCGAGCAAAGAGTTGAGAGAACACATCTATTTTTCATGTCTCTTTAGCAAAGCTTGGGTGCATCATGATGTAAGACATTATGGGAAGAAAAGTGTATCAACCTAACTTTCTCCTTCTCTTCCTTTTTATCACTTTCACCTAAGAGCTTTCTCCATTACTCACTTAAAAGGAAAACCGCTTTGTAAGTCTTATCGCTTGCACCCAATGAAATCTTTAAGGCGTACACGATGCATGTTCAAAATGATGAGGCGGCCTAAAAATCTCCAAATAGTTTCTGTCAACAAGAAACAGATGCTTTCGTTTCCTCTAATTCTGAAACTGTTTAGTAATCGACAAAATTCTTGCAGTTTTCGTTAAACTAAAAGTAACAAAAACTATCTAGTAAGATTTTTTTGCTTCCATTCCAATAAAACTTTTTACTTAAAACTTATTGGATCTAAGATTCTACGGTCTCTCTGTATTTTATTTTTGAAACAATACAAATGAGTGTTGCCACCTATTTCGCATCATTCAGTGTCCCATAATCCAATAGAAGTTTCAGTTCATGTGTATTGCCAGTAATGTATACTTTGAGACCATATAACGTCCTGAGAAAATACAGTCTAGTAAACAGCAACTTTTAGTATACTCCCCCACAAATACTATTTTTATTACCCACTGACAAGATGCATACCCCAAAGTTACAACAATCTTTCTTTACTGCTCGCTGTTTCTATTGTCTTATGGGGTGTAGATGAAAAAGCAAAACCAGTGAAAAATAGTATTCTTGTACATGGTCCAACTTTTTGAATCCAACCAATGGGTTCAGTCAGATAAAGTGTGGTCTTCCATAGCAAGGTTTCACGTTGCAAATGACGACAATTTTCTCAAATGGATGGTAACAATGTCTTTAAATTAGCAAGAATATTGAGATCTACGAAGACAATGGACCCATTTCTGTGGCGATGAAGATAGTTTCATTGCCAGTACAAAATGCCATACAGAGGTATCAGATTCCAGCAAATAGCCGGAACTGACTTTATCGCTTCAATATTCATAAATCACTTCACTACAGGCCTCACTTGCGCCTTTGATAAAAGAAGTACAACGATGGGATACAAGTCAAGAAACGCTGCACTAGAAAGGAGAGAGAAATAAAGGCTATTCGTGTCTCCTATCGCAATTCCTTCTCTTTGGTTCCCGTTAAAATGAAAACAGAGTGAAAAGCATGGGAACAGTGAAAGTTACTCCATATAACGTCATAGAGCAGACGACATAATATATATGCCTAACTAAACTAACTAAAATAACTAAAAGCACCCACCCGTAAGACATGCTATACTGACTGAGAGAATAACTTTGGTACTCAAGCGACTTTAGCTAACCAACTATATACAACAAGAACAATACCAAAAAAGAGATGAAATCAAGCCAACTCCACGACTCTAAGTTGTCCTTAAATTGGACATCGTAACTTTCAGTCTCATTCATATACCCATTTGTTGGAATAAAATTTGCATCTAGAGAGAACATCAAATTACTGTCTCTCCATAAATGCGTGGAGACTTGTAAAGAAGAACAAGTTTTGCGAAGAACTTCTAAAGCACCCTATGGCACCCATATTTTATACCCTATTTTCGCTTTAGTTTCAGTTTATAGTAGGCAGAGGACTCAATTTTTCCTATATGTAATTTTAATTTGTAAATTAATGACAATGAAACCAGCATAGATCGATCTATCAAGTTGTAACAAGGTTTCAAACTATATGATCAGGATTAGTCGCTCATGTCCTCAGTAACTCCATTAGTTAGTTATGCATAAATAAGTTTCATTAATATTGATGGCAATGCTTTCAATTGTCAACTGATGTGCCTGGTGAAAGAAGACAAAAAAGCACATTAGTGAACCTTGACTTGAGGGAACTTCATTTGCGTGACAAAACCACCGTTCACACAGCTTCACATTATTGTTACGATAGTGTCGTTGTCGTCAATTCTCCACCAACGAATTCTATACGTATTTCGCCAACAATACGATTTTATCACTAATCACCATCTCAAGCTTGTAACTTGGATCTAAATTCTAAATGCCTTCGATTCAACTATAGATTTATCAGTTGTTCATCGTAATCGTGCTTAGCTTGGCGTAGACAGTTCGGTTCGGAGGCTTGGCTGTGCCTTAAAAGCCAATCTACTAAATTACGATATTTGTTTAAATAAGAAAGAAGACTGAATTTTTCTTACCTCCCCGAGATTGTCGAAATTGTGTGTTTCGGCAACCCGATTTGCCTTATCTATGCCGCCTTGAATGTGGACAGCCCATTCGTGAGTGAAGTGCTTGACACCTTCGCCCAAAACTTGATTGGTTTCTTGTTCCCGTACATCATCATCACCATTATTTTCGAAATCAGAAATGAGATTGTCTTTCGATAGATTCAAAGGTTTTACTTCATAGAGATCAAATAGTTCGTCCTGAGCTATAGAGGTGGAGTTTTTTGTGCTGGAGATTACGTGATATGGACAGACCACTAATATGAGTAACACAGTTGACGCTGTCGGTAATAACGGATGTCCACACTTCATTTCAGCCAAATAGCTTCCGGACTTAGAAAGAGCTTAAACTGCTGTGTTGGAAGAAGTGAGTGTCCGGGAGGTTCGTTGAATCGGGTTGGGTAATTTGTTCAACATTTACTTTTTCTTACACTTTGTCACTATGACCTTTTCCATTCAGTCCGTTGGTTTTGTGGCTGTCTTTGTCTTCCTCTTCAGAAGTTGTTCTCGAGTTTAAATTTATAGCTGACAATTTTGCTCAGCACTCAGCATTACTCACTATCCCACAATGTCGGAGAATCTGTTTTAACGAAAAGTCAAGGCATAAATATTTTGCTTCTTGATCAATTATTCCTTTCTCATTAGTTCTTTTATAGTCCTATTCCATATTTTAAAAGGTACAGTCATGTGGCTCCCAAATTAAATTAATTCTCGCCTAATCCGTTGTCCCTTATTAGTCGCCACTAGCATTTATGCTATTCAACTACCATGCAAACCTTAAACCTCCTTCCTCCTTTGTCAAATTTCCATGATTGCAATTCAGCTTGAGGTGATGTTGCAACCCTCTTAACGTTATCTCCTTCTATCCTAATTGTGCGTGGGCCATAATTGATTACTCTAATTAGTTAGGGGAGTCTGGCTGGATTGTAGCATCTGAAGCATAACACCTGTGGCATTGATTCTCTTTCATTATCACATTGATCTAGGACCAGGAGATATATTTTACTATAAATGGGCGAGTGTGAGTGAGGTAATCTCAGACCTCCAAATGATTTTTGCTGGAAACACATTTTTCATAGGATGGATGTCTCAAGCAAAATTTCAAATGATCTTCATTCTATTTTGAAGCTAAAGCTTCGATTCGAAAAGTTCTGTCTCTGTTGTGCCCGTGCACACAATTGCATGATTCGTATCAGCCACTTTTAATTATAAATTCGTCCTAGTTAGGACGTCAAGCATAAGCAAAAGGTCATGCTTGGTGCTTGGTTTGGTAACCATACTAAATTTTTAGAAGGATTTAGTTTTTTTGACAGACGAGCTTTACCGTGATATAAATATTGAAATATAATAACTGAATCAGAAAAAAACTATGATAATATTTAATCAGGATGTTGCATATTGACGGCCCTGCATTATCTGCTAATGTCTGAAATAGTAAAGATTTATAATGTGAAGGCTAAATGGCATGGCATTCGGTACCGGTTTCGGGATTACTTCAAGTCCTTGAAATTCTAAAAGTTCAGCTATGGTTGTGTGACTTACTTTACTTTTGCAAAACGAGCAGTGCAGCTAAATGCTGAAAATTACGATATTGAATAGGAAAACTAGCGGTACATTCTAGACAAATATTCATAGGACGTAAACAATATATTGGCTTATAATGGTAACTGTCTTCAAAAATTTAAAACTTTTTTTCAGAAAAATATAACAAACTTACCAAATAAACCAAGCAAAACGAATGTTGACAATTAACAAACTATAACAAAACTTAAATTCTTCTTGTTTGTTGAAGGTGGATAGTTCGGTTCATTTATGACTCCACCAATAAACACAACTAAAAGTTTCACCTTAAGCTATTTAAGATTGTAAACAAACCCAGCATTTATTAAAACTAAGCTAATGACGCAAAATACAGACTATGGTCCAAAAACAGCCCCTCTCCCCTAAATCCGTAAAGTTTGTGAGACAACTAAAACTATTAACAAATCAAATCTGGTATCCGTTCTTTATCCATGCTTCCATGTAAACACCATAAGCAAAGTGCAGTAAGTACAAGTACTATATGTCAATGGTAGTTTCAAGGTTTAGGTAGTAACCCGTAAATTAATCTTTATAGTACTCTCTGGTTTGAAGTATTAATGTACTATGCACGACTTATTTCCAGGGTGCCTACAATGAACGATAAAGTCTGCTATAAAGTCAGTCATCAATAGCACACTGTGTACGAGTCCAACTACAAATCCAACTATATAGCTTAGCCCTACGCTAACAAAGCTTGTTTTCAACAAATTCTTGTCTGATTAGGCAAGTCATTGAGTTCATTTCATATCTCTTGTTTGTTTGTATATCATTAAATGCTAATGATCATTGCAGCACATTCCAGATTCAGTTTTTCTGTAATCTAATCATATAGACTTAAGTAGTCTTCGCGAAGGAGACTTGGTTAGTCAATAAGTATCTATTGTGGCTCACATTATATGGTTGGTAACTTACTTTTAGCGTTAGGTACATATTCTTTTAATTTACAACTGTACGGTGAGTGCGATTGCATATTGCAGACAAAAACAACCGTATAGCAAATTAGTTAGGTTCTAAGAAGCTATATACAGTTTGTGACAAAACAAGCAGTTGGATACTATTGCATCTTCTTTTCAGTGTTAATAACCTACGACAATAGAACCGTTCTATGTAATCTTCATCCCCTGTCCCCTGTGTCTGTCATTATGCTGACTGGCGATGAAAACGCGAATCAAGGCTTAGAAAGAATACTGACGTATGAAATGAGCCTATAAATGAATCATGCATGTTTGTATGAAACTATAAATGATTTATATTTATTGTTAGTTTGTGGTTTGTGTCGCCACGACAGACGACACATATTGACCTTTAAAATCTCAGACAGCCGGCTGGATTTCGAGATATATATGAAATCTTATGTCATGTTATTCATAAATATTTAGCTCGTGTGAAGCACACACAGCCTTAAGCATATATGTAAATAGTTAGCATGATAATCAAATACACGGAAAATATTTGTGCGTTCGTGAATGTAAAGAAGAATTTATACTGTTTGATTTGCAGTTCTATCCATTAGCGTTGAGTGTTTGTTAGCATGACTTATGGAAATGTACAGTTTTAGTTCCTTTATTTGATCCATGCAATAATTTAGAAACATCTGCTCACGCTATCTCCCCTTTATCGATAAATTAATTGTACACCAAGTGTTTTTTGCATGCTCCTAGCTTCGTGGCTTCGTCTTAATGCTAGTTAGAGTAAAATGTTTTTTAAACTTACCAACTGCTCAGTTCTATTATGGGTGTAAAGTGGTCAACATATAATTTCACTCACTTTTATGCTTTCATTTGTGTTGAACTGTTGAAAAAACAGCAAAATACTTTTTTTATGTTGAATGCCGGTAGCGAAAGAATGTACTTAGATACAAATGGAATATAGTTGAGCACGTTCCAACTCCGCACCAGGAGACTACGATCGGATGAATGAAGCGGAGATGCTAGGGAACATAGTAAAATAAACTGGAGACTGTATGTAGTAGATGTGCATAACAGACTAGAGTGAAAAAGCAGTGCAAAAATTGCGTCTACGCAAGGGTTCCAGCTCCCTATGTACTATGATCTCACAGTCAGGGTAGTTCATACATCCAATGCAATCGTGGGTTGAAAAGCTTTCCCATGCTGGAGAAATACGAACGAAAGTATTGGTGCATACGGAGAAAACAACAAGAGAAAGTGCATGTTTTCACATTAGTTTCATGAAGCGTCCAGCCAGATTCATGCAACGCTAACAAGAGTTGACATAATTAGGCAACATTTTGCTAGATAGTTATAGTTATGTAAGAAGTATTAACTAACTAAACCAACTATATATATAAGCAATGGATATTGGTATGTGGCTTATGGAAGCCTTATAATTTTGTTGGGGACTGTGTGGCTGGAGCACACCGCAAAAAATTCCCTAATAAGTAGATTCTAAATGGGATCAGGGATTTGTCTAAACTAAAAAACTGTTGTGTAGTTTTTCAAATTGTAATTGGTTTTTATGTTCTATTTTAATTGATGGGTTTATGGAAATAGAAAGACAAAGAAATTGTTCTCATTTCAAACTTTTTTGTTTGAGAATAAAAACGTATGCTAACTTGATTATACAAAATTATT
>Ga0210040_10004434_pt1 | contig 18336 bp, 19 predicted proteins | sample CryGeyCG12114_NA_FD_185462 | JGI IMG/M metagenome (GOLD analysis project Ga0210040, IMG submission 185462) | Groundwater microbial communities from aquifer - Crystal Geyser CG19_WC_8/21/14_NA (SPAdes) (version 2) | ecosystem: Environmental > Aquatic > Deep subsurface > Groundwater | place: USA...
TTATTGTTATTCTCTTATCTGCGTCCCTTGCTAATCGTTTCTTACGCACATGGCTACATAATATGTGAAATTGGGAGCACATGAAAACAGAACACACATTGTAAAGAATAATGGCTTTTTTGTCCTAAAATTGTAACCAACATTTTGAGCACTGTAAGTCAGTATTGTGATTTTCATGTAAAAATAAGCATTAAAATGTGAAAATGTTATTACTAAGCTTACATTAACATCATGTGTAGTTGTATGAGATGAGATTTTTTGAAGAATAGCCAAAATCAATAAACTGATCGAGCATTGCTTTGTTCCAGTTATGAGATGTTTTCATTTCCAAATGGGTCATCATGCATGCAATAGTGAGTTAGTTAGTTTTGGATTCGAGTTAGTAAGAATAAGAATTGAATGAAGTTTTGGAACGAGGGAAAAAGTTAACATTGTAAGTTTTCTAAGTAGAAAAGTTCATTTTCTGAGAAATTTGAGTTGTTTTTAGGCCAATGAGATAAGAACTGACGGAAATAAATCGGTACACATAGTGTCAATATTTCATGCAAATTGACATTTTCCTGGATATTTAGCCAAATATTGCATGGACAAAAATTGTGACGGAAAATCCAGTTGATATCCAAAGTTGTATTTCAGTAGTTAATGGAACTTTAATTAGCAGCTGGAATGTATTGTATGCAGTCGATATGGTGTACATAGTATATTTATTAATTTGGACACACGATGTTATCCAGAGGAAATCACAAGGTTGCAGAATGATTTTCAACCTTCCTCAAAGTCAATACAGAAATCCCAATGGCTCGTATTAAGTAAATAATTCCCTTGAAAAAGTTAATTCTTGATTTAATACCCTTTTTAAACTTTCACGGTTAGCAGTTTTTTTAATAAAAAATTTGATCCGGCAGGTGCGGAAAAAATATAATTTGATCTACAAATTTTAATTTCTAAGGGATTTAAATTATTTTTTTTTTAATTCTGAAAGTACAACTATCATAAAAACGATATCACGAATATTCCATCAATTTATTAGGAAAACAAGAAAACGATGTTCTCTAATAAAATCAATGCGAAATTTTCTTAAGGAAATTTTTCGGTGGTATTTGCAAATTAATTAGTATAGGTAATAACTTTTCCAGACACCCTGTACGAAAATTTGCACGTTTAGCTTAAACTTGAATCGATCAGCGCATTGTTATCAGTTCAGATTCATCACCTGAACTACAACTCCCTTCCCAGATACTCAATTGAACCTCGTATCAACTCACACGCCGTTTTTTACAGTGGCCAACGAAAAACGAAACTCATTTAAATCATCTCGTAACCTATAGTATGTGACGATTTCCAAACTATTACTAAGCAAGAAACTATACCTACAAGTTTGCAGTGTAATTTTTACATTAAGTGAACACATGCAAATGCCTGGGAAAGTTCTTAAGGTGAGAAAAGTAAAATAAATTAAAACAGTGATTTAGGTTTTAATTGTCACGCATACTCAAGATGGATTGGACTTTTATAAGTTATCTGTTTTTTGGGGTCTTTTCCTGCGCAGTTAGCATTGGGCTGTTTCAAGCCAAAAGACATAGAAAGACGAACTTCCAAAGAACTGGAGAAAAAACTTGAAGAATGGATGCAAAAATATAACAAAGTGGTAAAAATCCTACTTTTGGGAGCGGGAGAGTCGGGCAAAACTACTATTATCAAGCAAATGAAAATACTACACATAAAAGGATTTTCCCCTCAGTTCGTTCAAAATTTTCTAATAATTTGGCATTTTTTTAAATTCCAAATATCCATCCATAATTCTAAATTTGTTTTTTCACTTTTTTTTGCCTTAACAGGGAGCGACACGAAAAAGTAGAAGAAATTCGTGGCAATCTTTTAGAATGCATTGTGCTCATTGCACAACACATGAAACTGTACGGAATTCCCGTATCTGATAAAAGGAGTGCTAAAAGTCTCAAATATCTCCAGAGCATTGATTTAACTCAAGAATTTGAGTACACTAAGGCAACTAACTAATTGCAAGATACGTTATTATCGAAGTTAAAAAATTGAATTTGTTTCATTGAAATTGATTTTTTTTGCTAATTCAGGAGTTCTTTGATCACGTGAAAACGTTATGGGCAGATAGCGGTGCCCAGCTCTGCTACCAAAGAGGCTCACAGTTCAATCTACCTGACTGCGGCAAATAGTGAGTAATCAACACAAATAACTATTGTGTGAAAATATTGACAGAAAACTTGAAAATAGACTTGCATATGGTATTGTTATTATTGAACGGCTCCTCAATTGTAATTAATTGGGATTGTCCAATTCAGTTCAAGTTTCCATACTGCTCTCAAGTGGATTAGTTTGCACTCTTACACAATAAGCCCTTGCACGCCTGCACCTACAATGGAATGTAAAAGTAGGATTTTGAGAAAATTTAATAATGAGATTTGGCTGATTTGGCGTCCAAGATGTGCATTGATATGTTGATAAATAATGCAAAACATGAGTCTGTTTGGTTTCAACTTCCACCCAAAAACATGGCCGAATATCGTTCACCACTTTTGTAGTACTTTTTTTGCACAATAGAGGATATTGTAGTACAAATATTTAGAAGGTGTTAAGGTGTTTACAAATATAGAAGTACTTAATTATAACTTTCTGTGCATTTTTCTAGTTTTTTTGACCGAGTGGACAAAGTTGGAGATCCTGATTATGTTCCAACCGATTCAGTAAGTTTTTTTTTTTCAAATTGGAAATTGGATGAATACTTGTTTTAGGTTTCAACGAGAGTTTTTTTTTTGTTTGAAGGATATTTTGTGGTCACGTAAGACTACTACGGAAATTCAAAGGATAGAATTCAGTATGAAAATTCCGAAAAAATATGGTGGAGGTGGAACGCAAACTTTTTGGATGTTTGATGTTGGTGGTCAAAGAGGTGAACGACGAAAATGGATTCAAGTATGGAGACATTATTAATTGAAAAGCGATCGAAAAATTCCCTTATCTAGGACCAACTTTTCTAATAGCCTTTTTTTTCTAGGTTTTTGATGGAATCCACACGATTTTATTTTTGGTCGCTTGCAATGTATACGACCAATATTGCAATGAAGATGGAAAGGAAAAAAATCGACTCTCCGAATCTATAAGTTTGTTCAAAGATGTATGGAGTAGCAGGTAATGCATGATCTACCATTTTAGTAGAGTAGACTACTGACTACGATTTTTAACGAAAATTCCGGCTTTCAGATTTCTACACGACTCTGGATTCATAGTTTTTCTCAATAAGCAAGATTTGCTACAAGAAAAGGTGGAAAGTGGTCATTCAATAGGCGATCATTTCCCACAGTATGAAAATTACAGCGTGAATCCAAAAGAAGATAAATGTGACGACGAATACACGAAAACCAAGTTTTTCATTAGAGATTTGTTTCTGGTAAGCAATGAACTCTTATTATTTTCGTTTGTATGAAATTTAAGCAGAATATTAAATTACTGATAATTCGATTCTTAAATTATAAATAGGAAGCCAAAGCTGAAGCTTCTATGTACACTTCGACTCCACGAAAATTCAGTTTGGGGCCATTGTCAATGGTTAGGACAAATGTGGAACGCCATAGGGACTGCTATTGGCACTTTACCACAGCTACTGATACTAATTGTATCGATACTGTGTTCGAAGACGTTCACAGTCATATTATAAATATTAATCTACTCTCATTGGGTTTCGCATGACTTTTGTACCAGATAATTTTACCATACAACTACTCTCGTTTGTATTTTGTAAAGCTAACATTAATGACAGTAATAAATATCCATCCTTTTAAATATTCTGGAATTGGAATCGTCCGATCATTTTGCATTTTTCCGTTGTGAAAATGAGGATTAAAGAGAACACAATTTGACTCCACACAATATTATTAAACATTTATCACGACGCATTCGTATCTACAATTTGTTTTTACAGACTATATTAACGACCAAATAAATATTTTACACAGACTGAATATTCATTTTTCGCTTTGATTCTAATAAGAAGTGTTGGTTGAACAGAGCTAAGTCCACCACATAAATCGGGATCCATATTTAGCTGGTGGTGGAGGATTTTTCTCTACATCCGGAACGTCAGGCAATGCATCCGGATAAACCGCTGGTGGCTCAATATCTGGCTTAGGACGTTTTGTGCAATGCACTTTGCCTTCACAAAAGTAACCCAAGTGAGGTCGCTCTAGCCCCATTTTTGTTAGAACGCATGAGTCGAACACGGCTTGAGTTTTTCGGCATCTTTAAAAAGCATAAATAGTTACAAAAATATTCCATTGGTTTTAGGAGGGCTGACTATACAAGTTATGCGAGCTTAAACTTTAGTTATGGTTTCTAAACGCTAAATTCTAAAAGAAAACTTCGTATCTTTAGATCCATTTAGACAATAAGTTAGAGTTGAGGTTCTAAACATTTAAAACTATATAATCTCAACCTCAACGTGTTATAAAATGAAATTTTTTAACAAAGCCATTCGCTACACACTGGGTGCAGCAAACAGCCGAAACTTAAATAACTTACTGTTTCAAATCAAGTTTAGCTCCAACGTTGTCTAAGCAAACAGAATAGTCCTCGAATTCCTGAGCACAATTTTTCTTGAGCTCCCTGAAGAAATTCATGGCACACCGGGTAACAACTTTCCCTTCGTTTAAACATTTCCTCGGATCCTTCTCTTCTGATTTACACAGCATATATTCCTGGAATTCAAAGCAAGATATACGGTGTAGCAGCAACTAATTGATTATTTTTTGCAATAACTAACCATCGACCACTTACATTGTTGGCTGCTTCACATGTCTTGCCCAAGTAGAAACTGGCAGCTTTTAAATAGCAAGTGCTAAGTTCCACTTCCGGCACCGTAAGTTCCTCCTCTGTAGGAAGAACGGTTTTACTTGTGATCACCATTGTAGATTAATTCAGAACTTAATTAATTACAATGAAATAATCATGGATCAAAATTTCGATTAAAATGTAGTGTTATTTTGAGAAAATAAGAAACTTTAGGTTAGGAAACTTTTCAAATTGGTATTCGAGCCAGAAAGTTGCTATATGGCTTTGGCTTTGTATTTGTGTAGCATAGAAATCGGATCAATTGATCAATATGCTTTGCTTGATTATCATTTATGGACTACCCCCCGGACTACTATAATCTAGAAGAGACGAAAGCAATAAAATAAATCCGAAGATTTTGTCAGAAATTATTAGGGACTTTATTTGATCTCACTTCTCGACGATTTTCGTTCAGTTTTCATGCTGTATTGCTGAATATTATGGCTGAAATTTAGACAAAATATTTTACAACTATCAAGCTAACTGAGAAAAATCAGTTCTCTCCAAATATATAAGGGATGCATTGAATATTTTTAGACACCTTTTGAGTTTGGGACATCGATAATTTCACATGGCGTACACACATATACACCGTTACACAAGCATGCTTTCAGTAATAAATATTTGATGATAAATATCACTTTTCATTTACAAACGATATAATAATGCATTGGAGAAAAGGGAAAAGCAGTAATACCATGAATCATACAAAATCAAGTCGTTCCAATACAAAGCACCGTCAGTTTTACCTAGTAAGTTAAAATAAAATATACGAGCAGTAATACCATTCATTCCAAATATACCTTACCTATAGTTGTAAGTCAACTTGCCACAATTTCACGATAGGTACAAAGAAATAATTACAACAATATTATGTATACACAGTATTTTATACTATGGCACAAAAAAGTAAGGAACTACTATCTACACAATTCTGTCTGAGTATGGCGAAGAATCGGATGATCGACTGCGTGTTGTGAAACCCGATTTGTAGATGGATTCACGCCTGGAGTGGCAAGGAAATATCCACAGAAAAACTGGTCCAGCACCACAAGTATCTCTCCAGTCAGTAGTAGTTGAATTTTTGGAACGGCTTTCATCTTCGGAATCGGTTTCTTCTTCCTTTTGTCTTTCATTTGACCACTTTCTTTTTCTTTCACTTTTTTTCATGGCCTGCACGCAAAAAAATCAATACAGCTCAAAAACATGAGAAAGCAATTCCAAACTAACCATAAGTTTCATAATACTGAATCGCAATGACCTTTTCTACGGCAGTAGTATCACGTTGAAGCGCTGAAATTTGATCCATCATAATGGCCACAACGAATAGGCCAAATAATATACTCTCCATTAGAAGAATCACCGTATGAAGGCTGTGCAAACCACAAATCAGATTAGGTTCTGTTCTGTTCCCGGACTTTATTACGACACATGCCTTTAGAATTTGTAATAACAATACTGCAACTACAAATGTTACCTACATTCTGTTCTGCCGAGTGATTAAAGTGACAGAATCTGTTGGATGGACTGATGGATGCTTCGGTCTACTAGTTTCTTGAGAAGAATACCAGCAATGTACAATCAAACTGATCGAGTATATACATTGAATTCCAATCCAGAATAAAAACTGCATAAAGTACTTTTGATTGCGCTCCCCGACACAATTATTCACCCTGAATCATAGTGAAATTTAAAAAAAATACCGTGATTCTATTTTATTATTCAGGCCGGCATGAAGGATAGCATAACAAATATTATAGAAGAAGCGAATCGGTAATAATCACGCAAATCACGCTTCATAGATTTTGACAAACGACTTGGCAAATAATTGACGAGTAGATTCCAAATATTTAATTCATTTGGAGCTGATCACTAGTTTAGGAAATAATTGACTTTGAAAAATTAAATTAACATGGAGAGCATTAGGATTAGGAATATGATCTGCCTGGTTCAGGTTCCTGATCTGTGATTTCATTCGACCCGAGAACTACGAAACGACACGACGCCCTATCTTTAGAAGCTCCACCTAACTAACTGGAGGATCTAATCTGATTGAGGGGAGTGTGGGGAGGAGTATGGGAAGAATTGTGCAAAACAAGAGTCTCGTCAGCGTCCCCCAAGATTCATTTGAGTGACTCTGTTTTCAAGAGAATAATTCTGCACGACTGTTAGAGCCTAAGTTAATTAAAATTGCATGTTTCAGCGTTAACGACTGCCTTATTTAAAGGTTGTCTGCCTGCCCCACGAAAAGTTGAATTTTTTCTCTAGTTATGTTTCTTAAAATTGATGAAACGTGATTGCAACCGATTTTTTTCCAATTATAATTCTCTACTTACCAAACGCAATGATGGTCCTGAAATGAAAAAAATGCACGTTAGTTTCAAGTTTCAGTTTGTAGATGGAATGAGTTGACAATGTCGGTTCATAAAAATACCATTTTTCGGACACATCGTCGACAAATTCTACAATGATGAGCCCTTGGAGGACGCCAAATGTCACAACGTGTACAAATTGTCCAACTTTCTCCATGATATTCTGGTTCTTCTCGGACTAAGGGGACTATTCCTGGGTCAGTACAAACAGCTCTCCAATGGGCGCATAAACACAAGCTCAGTACCGTGTTGTATGCGATTATATGTAAATAATTCCAGGGACTGAGTAAAAAAATCAAATTTCAGTTATTAAATGTACGAAAGTTACCAAAAATAGTGGTATTAACTCAGCTGAACGGTATATTTTAATGAATACCTGGAAATAGTGGATGAAATCCATACGACTACTACGTAATCTGCGTATGCTAAGGCAGCATAAGCAATGATCATGCATATCCAGCCACAAGGATCGCCATTTCGAACACCCATTGCTATTCTGAATATATTGAGACTTGGTCAGAGTATAACGGTCATTTCGGATCTAGGAATACTATAATAATGATAAATATAAATATTTAGCCAGCAACTAGATATTGAAACCAATAAATTTGGGTATCCGATAACTGAGATTGAACTCAAGTAACGACAAAGTAATGCAAACAACTAACTGGCAATTAAGGTTCACGAACAGTACCCGAACCCGAAGTTTTAATATAATTAGAAAATCAGGGTATTAAATTCCCACGGGTTCCACCACTTTTTATTGCTGACCCGAAAAAATATTGTTTCCTTTTAATTTCAAGTACCAAACTGCCGCACTGAATTTACTCCATGGTAATTCATTCCTTCTGGCCTAATGCATAATGGATGGCAAAAATTTCTAACATGACGTCCAAATATGAGTTCGGGCATCCATGTTTTTTATTTCGAATTTCGCACCTAGCTTGTTATATTTTGATATCCGTTTATTATTTTGCGGCAAATCAGTTCTATCCTATCTGTTATTTGACTCCGACTATAATAGAATGGAAATGCAGATATTGGCTCTATTTAAGTTCGAACGGTGTTCAAGTTCAAAACTTGTTTCCACATATTATCTTAGTCTGTAGAAATTAATTTCAAACTTATGCAAATTTTGCATGGAAAATCATTTTATATCATGCGTATGCAATCTTTATTATTGTGCAGTAAAAAAAATAAATGTGTTATTCAATTGATGGGTTTCAACATTGGTGATGGCGACAAAGATGGCATGATTATATTGCTATCTGCATAGCCAGTGTGAGTATAGGCCAGTCGACTGGCATAATCAGCATTCAAATTTTATCATTTGAAAAAAAATGAGATAAAGAACAACGTATTATTATGCAGAAATATTACACACCCAAAATTACGTATTCCCAAACGAACTTAAAATCTGTATTGAATATCAATTCCACAATTCCTCTTCGTTCCGAGACTTTGTCAATTATTCAACTTAAGTCAAGCATAGCAGTTTTTTCCTAAATATTTACACTTACTGTGTGTAATTCAAGTGTTCAAGTAAGCTGTTTAGAATACTTTTTTTTTGAAAAAACAATAAATATTGTATTTATTCGAATGAACCTATTTTACTGTCGCTGTGATTAGTACCCTCAAAGTACATGTTGACAATAATGGAAATAGAATTGGCCATGCAAGAAGAAAAGCCTAAATGTTCCGGTAGAAATATTTTTTAGCCCGAAATGGAGGACATATTTCACAATTTATTGGTAGTACATGCATCTAATAAAAAAAATTGTTTTTTTTATTACCAGAGAAAGAAATCAAAACGAATATTGATTTTGCTTCCATTGGTCAAAATTTGGGAACAAATATTGATTTCTTGACAAAAATCGATCTACACGAAGTGACCATTGAACCCACGTTCCCTACAAAACTGAACTGCCCCTTCCTTTTTCACGTATAGTCAAGTTTGCTTAGAATGTTATGAAACAAAGTTTGCAGTACCCGCAGTACCAATGTGCTAAGATGAAAAAATTGACGTTTTTTGGTTGCAATGAAAACATTGTTATTAATGCAGACTGTAATGGTAACATTTTTGATATGGATTTATAAAACGGCAAAAGCTTCTGAATATTCTTGCCACATCTTATGGACGAATAAAATAACGCGTAATAAAAAAGAGCAAAAATATTAATGTCGAAAACAAAAAAAAAAGGTGAAAAAAATTTAGGTGAAAGTAAAAATCGGCGGTAACGATCTTCAAGGAATAAAATGTCAAAAAATGAGAATAGAAATGCTCGTAATTTCCATGAATTGTTTTTGTTTCACACAGGCGTAAGGTTTAAGCAATTTGACTAAAAATTACTATTATTCATGACTCAAAGTATTTTGAATTTAAAATTAGCAATATATCGATTCGGAGAAAAATTATGAAACTTTATAGCGTTTGAACACTATGAAATTATTTATAGAGTCAAACTTGAACTGACTTCATTGTGTGGGATGAGTAAAGTAAGATTGAACTAAAAAAGTACTCTATTATCTAGCATCCTCACTTACAGCCAATTGATGCTTAACATACCATATACAGTGCAAGAATATATAATGAACATCATGTATCATGTTAGGTATTACACTTCCGTGACACTTTTATCGCTTTTTTAAATTGCTTGTTCACCATACAACATGCACACATATGGAAAATCATTATTTTCTTTCCAACAGGAAGAAATTTCTATATCAAACTCCAAGTCCAACTCCGGTTGGTTGGCCGTTCCCATAAATCATTTTCCAAGAACCACTGTCTAGATAGAAATTGCTGCACGTAATGATACATACTTACGGAATCACCAACTAAAACTTTGTGTATTGAAATGGCGAATGAATTGCAACCTGAAAAAACAAATAGTGGTGACTGTTATATTTTTTGCTTGCAATGAACTCCAATAGTATAAACTTGCATGATACGAATCAAAAGATCGGATTTTAATTGCAAGACGTTCGTAATTGTTATAAATTATAGTTTGATTGCATATGCAGTTCAAAAATTTGATAGCGAAAAACAAGAAAAAATTATTTTAATACAATATCTTTTTATAGCTCATTTTTACCTTATAACAAACAATTAACTGCTTTTTAATCTGGGCATTTGATAGACTTTATAATGAATATCCGACCTGTAGAGCGAAATTCTCTCCAGATTCTCTTAATTCTCTAGCATCTTGTCCACGCATGATGACATTACAACTTCCTAGTGTTGCATATAAGATCCGACGAATACCAATGACCATATTATCGTCCATATTCACAACGCAATAAAATTATTTCATGCATCTCATAACAATTTGAAAGTCCGAAGCCATCATGCTGGGTATTTTCCGTGATTTGAAATCCCTTCTGAAATACAGTGCAGTTAATATTGACAATACTGTCTTTCTACTACACTACAAATGGACCACGTTAATTCTACTTTCCTTTGCCATTTTGATTTCCTCAAAACAATACTTTGGCAAACCTATCGAATGCATTAGTGACCAGAAGGAAGGTCCATTTATTAGTGCTATAGATGCCTATTGTTGGATTCATTCCACTTTCACTTTGTCTGATGCTATTCAGGGAAAGAAAGGTATTTTTTACAGAATGATGCCCTATGCAAAACTTTAGGAAAAATAGTTTTGGAAAACTAGATTGAACTACACATTACGTAAAAATCTGGGAATTTCAAACAGAACACTTGCAATTTTTTTCAGGGTCTTTGGCAACCCATCCAGGCGTGGGTCCTGAAACACAAAATTCTACCAGAGAATCTCACAAATATTACCAATGGGTTGGGTTACTACTTTTGCTCCAAGCATGGTTTTTCTACCTACCCCGATTTCTATGGGATAAATGGGAAGGGGGTCGAATGAGAATCCTATCAGCCCATATGGAAGGTCTTCACGTCTCAGAGTCCGAGTCCTTCAATAGGCGAAACGCTGTGGTCCGCTATTTGCACAAAAGTAGCCAACGAACGGATTGGTACGGGTATACATTCCTGGCATGTGAGATGATGAATTTCGCAAACATATTCGTCCAAATCCTCATCACAAATGCATTCCTTGGAAACGCATTTTTTTCCTATGGGAGAAACGTTTTGGGGTTCTTTGATGATATGATAGAAGAAAAAACACATCCAATGGACAAGGTGTTCCCCAAAATGTCGAAATGCGTCTTCAACGTGTTTGGGCCATCTGGAAATATTGTACCTTATGATACGCTGTGTGTACTTCCTTTGAATGTGCTGAATGAAAAAGCGTTTTTGTTTTTGTGGTGAGTTATAGTTGTTAGTGACCAGAAAAACTTGACTTTTAGTGTAAGAAGCCGTCTAAAATTTTTTTTCTGTTTACAGGGCATGGTACATTGTCTTGTTCATTTGTACTGTGTTCGGCTTGATTGAACGATTTTTACAAATTGTCTTCCCATTTTATCGAACATGGCGGTTAAAGAATTCATTATGCGAGCGTAGAGAGTTGGCTGTAATTAGTAAAGAAATGAAATGGACTGATTGGCTAGTGATCCATCAATTGGGCAAAAACGTAGATCCTTTTATTTTTGCTTTGATTATTAAAGATTTGGCAAATTTGAGAAGTCCGCAACACACATACAGCAGACAAAACAGCACGAAAAGGGTTGCCAGTCGAGCTTCCTCTGTTTTGCGTACTTATTCTACAGACCCGGGCTATAGTGCTGCTACTACTACTGAGGTTTTGAATATTATTTAGCTAGTATTTTGATTTGTTGTGGCAAAAAATAAGCTTCTCAGGGACAAAGTAACCTGATTTTGTGACTTATTGTTAGTTTTTAGAATTGTTTGGATCTGGAATAAAGTTTGTATTGCTGGAAAGCTCAGAATGTATGAATTGAATTCATTTTCGCATGCACCAAAGGTTAAGATTTGTCAGAACTAAATGTGCTTATAAGTTTCTGTGCTAACGCATATGAAAAAATTTACTGACTGATTCCAAACGGTATCATCATGGTTACAAATTGTACGAATGCACTATACAAAATTTTAACTTGTAAGAAGAGTTTTTAGTTCCGGCTTCTACCATTAGTACATTTTACGTTAAAATGGGTGATAAATCAAACCAAGAAAATAAAAGTCATGAATCAGACCAACGATTGCACAGTACTTCAGCTTTTGCCGATCGGCACCAAAGTGGTAAAAATGGCAAACATTTTTGATTTTGAGTTTGCAATCGTTTAGCTTGTTTTTTAATTGCAAAACTTTAAAATGAATTTTAAAGATTCAACATTTGATCTGGATATATCGTCGTTTCAATTGACTCACACTGAGAATAACCCTGAAGTTGGTGTGGATGAAAAATCTATTGCTTTGCTGAGAGAACTCCGTATGTAATAAAGTGAAAATATTTTAAAAATTTTGTTTCTGGTAATTGCAATCATTAAAAAAATATTTTTAATGATTTTAAATAGCACTTAGTCCCAGCAGAGCAGATACTAGTGTCCTCACGTACCTGAGAGAAACAGAATACCTTTTTTTCAAAAATTGCCATACGTTTCCACCAGGTTTGCTCTTGTTTTGAGGTTTTATAATGTCTAAGACTTTGTAATGATTAAATTTATCCAATAAATTGCATTCCCAGTTGGATAGGGTTTTCCTTCTGAGTCTCTGCAGAAGGTTTTCCCCTATCTTTTTCCTAGCTAGGGTTATCTTTGTTTATTCTTTGTTTTCTTGTTGCAATAAAAAATATCCAATAAATCCATACATCCTATCAATTGCAGAGATCGCTAATTTTAGAGCACATGGCAAACGTGAGATATGGAACAAATCTGGACACTGCATTTATTACGTTGGATTGACCAGTAGTTACACTTGTTTTTCAAAATTATATAAATCCGGATTTTACATATCTGTTGTGGATAACATAGGCAAACCTTTTCTGTTTATCAAGGGACAACAAATTTTTGGTGGAATGAGCTCGGTAGGTGTATTGTCTATTTAGTATTTACTAATTACTTATCATGGGAATTAGCATATCCTTTCTTAATTCAGAGCTGTCAAATTGCTTTAAAAGATGAAGAAAATATCATTGGAAGAGCAACTTTGTCATCGTGTTGCTCTTCTGCATACGATATTTTCAGTTCCAACAAGCGCCATCTTTTCAAAATCCAAGGTATGTCATTAAAGATTGAAAGTAACAAAAAGCGCGTGTGTAATTTTTTTCTATGAAATGATATGATTTAGGTCCATGCTATGGACCATATGCACCATGGGTATTTTTGTGTTTTGATGAGCACTTTGAGATTTGCTTGACTGATGGGGTAAGTATATTATAGCACTGAATTTAACTGTAGTAAGTTGTTATATTGTTCCAGATAATTTTTTTTAAAAATTCTAGGTGACTGAAGTAGGTAGAATCACAAAATTTTGGGATCCAAGAAAACAAGAGGATGAAGCATTGCAGAAGTTTAGATACACTTTGGGCATCCGACTTCTGCCATCTATCGACCCAATGATGAAAGCTTTGTTACTGGGCTCTTTTTTCTTAGTGGTGAAGCTTCGATTTACGAAAAAGTTATTTGAAAATCGCTACTGTTTTCTACTATGAAATGGAATCATAATATTATTGTCTTTTAGGACTTCCAGTATTACAGGAATGGTGGGAACGGTTGGTGGTTTTTCTTCGCCTCAGCATTTATCATTTTCATAATAGTTGGAGCTTTCACAGAATGCTATCAATATTGCCCAGGAGGACCGATTGCATATCTAACAGGCAAGTACGACAATACAACGACTCCAACACCCATTGTTTATCTTGAAGACTGAAAATTTGTGAGTGTACAATGTGAAAATTTTCATCAGAGATTGCAAATAAACATTCCATATTACTGGCGTTTTTCCTTCGAGATTACATGAAATTAAATGCTTTTCCAATGCTTTGGAGTTTGCAACTTGCATTGTAGGATGTTTTCTTAAATTTGCATTGAGTTTTAAGAATGAAATGGAAGCTGAAAACTTTGTCATCTTCATTACTGCATACATAGTTAACTAAAAGCGGTCACAGTGAGTGATTCCCAAACGGCACTCATTTACATACTGAATATTTTAGATACAAAAACTATTTGCAATGCAAAGCCCCTTTGTTTCTGTGAGTTAGTACGTTAGTCCCAAGCTCAAGTTAAAAACTTACATCCCCCAACAGTAAGTTAGGTAATAAGGTTTTCCGTTTCCCTTCTAAGTCTCTGCTGAAGGCTACCCCTATACTTTTCCTAGCTATGTTTACCAACCTTCAACTTAACCTTTTTATTCCTTTGTTTCAAATTAACCAATAAAGTAATAAAATAGAGATAGAAATAAATTTAAACAAAAACAGTAAGTGGTATAGTGAGAGAGTAAGTAAACCAAATCCACTGAAGGGAGTTGGAAATATTTTATTTTCAAGTCATCCTTGAAAATAATTTATAGTTTCGATAGGTTGCTTCGACTAACTTTCACGGATTGAAGACAAGCAAAAAACAATTTATTATTGAAGAAATGCCCACAATGGAAACCTTCATACATGCCGACAGCCAAAAGCTTTGAAGGTGAAACTTCATCTATTTCAAAGATATGGCCTCAACTGGCTACGATGGAGGAAGACACATTTTCCTGCGAAAGAAACATCAACGAATAAAACATTTTCTGTTTTTAGTCGTCAAACAAACTATCATACAGTTTCAGTCTCACCCACTTGTTGTATGTGCTAGTACTACGAGTGTTCCAGTAACCACCCATTTATGACTAGCAGTTAGTTTACATATAAGGTTTCGGCTTTTCAAGTGGCTGGATTCTTAATAAAATGTCCTTCATCGAGGATAATACGCTCCCAGTTAATTCCTTTTAATGCACTCCGCTTCTTTAACGAGACACAACATAATATTCAGACAATAAGACGTAACATTATGCCACGAAATCCACAATGATGATTTTCACAAAAAAATAGATTTACAGAGACTTAAAAAACTTACTTTAGATCTGTAATTAGTATGTTTTTCATCACTGGTATCGATTTCATATCCCACGGAGTCAAAACTAGTTAAGACCACGTTAAATCCAGTCAAACTAGAGATAATCATCAAAATAAAAATTGACATTTAAATACAGGTATGTGATAATTTCAATTTTTTTTGCATGTTTTACTGATGAATTTATGACTTACTATGAAGCAGATGCAGTTCTCTTAGACCCGCATGATATGAACAGAACTGTGGATCGAATCGTTTCGAAACTAAAGCCAAAAAAAGCCGAAATTTTTGAAAAAATACCTAATAAAACTCTCATGATTGTCATGATAATTACTTTGATTTGTAAATCTAAAGAGCAAAAGAGAAAAGGAACTGCCTTGGTTGTCAACTGTCAACTCATGGAAAGGAAAGTGAATTTCATCTGCATAAATGATAGCAAAATAAACAATCTGTGAACAAAGAAGTACAATTTGTGATAAAATCTCGTAAAAAGATTACCTGCCAAAATCCCTCCACTAGGAAAACGCGTCTCCCTCCACTGTAGCCAGCTAAGACCATATCTTTGATCTAGATGAAGTTTCACCTTCACAGCCTTTGGTTGTCGGCATCTGTGTAGGATTGCACATTAGGCATCTTTTCAATACTAATTGCCTTGTGCTTTTTTTCAACCCCTGCAAGTTCTGTTGTATGCGGCAAGTTGACTTGAAAATGACGTCAAATTAGGCATACATGTACATATGCACATGCACAGTAGCAGAATAAGAAGACCCAGATGAAAGGATTACAAATTACAACTCTCGATGGATGACTAAAAGCTTTATTTGTTTGCTATTATCAAATGCTTAAGTGAATATTGTTTCCCATAATCCGCTTCACATTTCTGGCTAAAAGAGCATGTGCCAATCATGCCAGACACCAGACATTCACTTAAACTGAAGGATGGAGTTCAACTCTTTGAGCCCACCTAAAGCTTTCATTTTATACATTTCAAAATCTGTTTCTGCTTTTTTCAGTCGCAAAACACTGCTGATTTCCTCATTGCTCTCTTCCAGGGAAATCAGTTTATTTTCCAACACAGATATCTGACGATACACATCATTGCTTTCTAGCTCATTCTGTTAAGAGTAAGTGATATTTCGTTTAAGTAAAGTGGATTTCATTTTATTGGAATGCATTGGAAATGATTCAATTTACCTTTAGCTTTCTATGCTGTTCCGAAACGATCTTAAGATTTTTCGCCGCACTTTTGCTCGAATGTTGTAGATTTGCAAAATCAGTTTGAACTCGTCCATGTCGCTCAGTAGCCTCAATTTTCATTCGCTCAATGTTTTCAAACTGTTTGAGCTCAGACTCCATTTGATCAATTCGTTCTTCTAAAGATTTTTTCTCAGAAATCATTTTGAGCTCTAAATTCTGAAACTGTTAAATGTAAACAGTGTCAACTTATGTTGTTCCCATGTTGTATGGAAAACCAATATTGGTATACCAACCATACATTGGCCAGTTGCTTGTTGAGTGAAGAATTTCTTTGCTCAATCATTTCTTTTGTGTACTTTGATTTGTCAAATTCCTCTTCCTTTACTTCCAAATCTCCTCTCATTTCATAAAAGTTATGGCCCATCCTATACAATGGTGTAGAAAATACAATTTACTGACAGTACAATGTTTGAACATTTTTGTGTGTTTAGTGGGAAGTTGCTATAGCAAGAAAACTAAATTAAATACGGTAAGCGTACTCTGGCAAAGTAGATGTTAGATGAACATTTCTAGAAATCTTCTCCATCAAATTTAACACCTCGCTTTCCAGTCTTGCCAAGTTTTCCAACTCTTTGGATTTACTTTCTTCAAAATTGGTCATAAAGTCTTCCATATCGTGTTCTCTTTTCCGTAGCTCACGAAATTTGTGTTGTCTTTCAGAGTCACTATCTTGAATTTCCTAAAAAATAACACTCACTATATGATTACACAAATATGGCATCATCTTCCCTCGATATAAAAATACCCCTTCCACCATTTGTATGCAAAACAAGTGGGTTTGCCCCAAAAAATATTCCATACGGTGTATGGACTATTTTGCCATGGATAAATATAGTAAATTTTTTCTCATTAATGAAATCGCGGACTCGAGTTTTCCGATGGCTGCCTATGTTATGCATCACCTTGATGGTAAAAAGACGCGCGTAAATAGTATGACACTTTCAGCCATCGGGAAACTCGAGCCCGCGATTTCATCAATGAGAAAAAATGTACTATACTATGTGCTAAACTAAAAGCAGCTATAAGTATTTTCTACCGCGCTGGAAGTTATGGATTCATTCACTCAGTTTTTGCATTTCTTAAAAACTGTTCAAATGTATTATAAATGAGTTTTTGATTTGCATTCAGTAAACCCTACCATAGAGAATAATTTATTACCTTTGGGAACTACAAACCGTATCCCCAACTAACTAACCTTTTTCGCTACCATATATAGTTAGTATGCATGCATTGCATGCCCTGTAGGACAAATTGTGATGAGGAGACTCATCACTCATCGACTCATCTTAATCATTTCTAATTCCTCAAGTGACTATGTGCAAATAACACCAACCTGATCCATTCCTTGTATGTCGTTCTGTGCCATTTTAATTTGATCAGATGCTTCTGCAATCAATCTTTCCAGGGTACTGATTTCTCCATTATCAGCCTTCACTTGTGCCAGCAGTCTGGCCCGCTCTTCCTCAGGACTTTCTTGTGAAAGTGTTTCCCTGGCCAATGCATGCCGTTTTTCTTCCACCTCCAACAATTCCTCTTCCAACTCCGCAGCCCTCTTTTTCAGCTCAGAACGACTTACTTTCTCATACAACTCATTTTTTCGAACATTTAGCTCATCCAACTGCTTCTGCAACCTCTCCATTTCCACATGCAGTGAGCGATTCAAGTTTTGACAACTCTCATATCGATCCCGAAGCTCAGGTTGTAATGACTGGATCAGGTGACTAGCTTTATTCCGCTCTTCGTCAATTTTCCCCTCCAATTCTCCAGCCTGCCGTTCCAACTCTCGTCTCCTATTGTAAATTCCCTCAATCCTTGAATTATCACTCTCATTGTCTTTGCGCAAAGATCGTAACTC
>Ga0210040_10004435_pt1 | contig 18334 bp, 14 predicted proteins | sample CryGeyCG12114_NA_FD_185462 | JGI IMG/M metagenome (GOLD analysis project Ga0210040, IMG submission 185462) | Groundwater microbial communities from aquifer - Crystal Geyser CG19_WC_8/21/14_NA (SPAdes) (version 2) | ecosystem: Environmental > Aquatic > Deep subsurface > Groundwater | place: USA...
GGAGTAATTTTATGCGGCAACTATTTTTGGTTCGGCTGGTTCTGGTAATTGGTTTAACCCTTACATCTTTCTATGCTGTATTTGCGCAACAGGTAGATAATCAGGAATGGCCCAAAGGCCGTATTGTTCTCACGAGCGGCGATACGCTTTTCGGGCCAATTACCTATCATCGTTCCGAAGACATTATTCGCGTAACGCTTGCCAACGGCTCGGTGCAAGCCTTTGCCCCGGTAAATGTAAGCAGTTTTACAGTAACCGATGCTCAAAATCGCTTCAGCCAAACTTTCCGGCCGTATATGTGGAACCACGATAATGACTACAGCGATTATCTAGCACCGGCCTTTTTCGAGGTGCTCAGCGAAGGAGAATACGCGCTCGTTAAACGCGAGGAATTAACAACCCGCAATGTAAATTACGGACCCATGTATGCCGGTGCCGGCCGCTACTACAACCCTTATGGCTACGGCTACGGAGGTCCGCGCAGCCAAACCATTGTCTTGGATTTGTTTTACGTGTATACGCCCAAACAACAAATAAGAGCCTTGCGCAACCCGAAAAGAGATTTAGAGACTTTGTTTGGTGATAAAGGCAAAGAAATGAAACAATACATTAAAGCTAATAAATTAGAGTATGATAATGCCCGTGATTTAGCTGTTATTATTGGGCAGTTCAATCGTCTGCAATAATTTATATATTAAGTTGTGAATTTTTTTCCAAATTAATCTTGAACCAATAAGCTTTTTAGCCAATTTGTAAACGGCAAAGGTTTATAAAAGGCAAACTGGAGAAAACAGCTATGGCACATTTTTAATTATAAACAGAAAGGCTTGGTGCAAACCAAGCCTTTCTGTTTTTCTGTTAGTTCATTAATCGGCTTTACAAATCCCGTAGTTTTAGTAATAAATAAGCTAGTAAATAAAAAACAGCTATATAAGCAATTGCCGGTAACACGGCCTCCTGCGGACTGAGGGAAATAGTTGGCCCCGTAATAGAATCGAGGACTGCCTGCCCCGGCATGGGGGTTAAGCTCGATAGTACTTTCATGGGGAAGAATTTATCGGTATCATCGGGCAGGCGCCAGTGAATTAGCGGCTCTATTACCTTAGTATACAGTAAGAAACAAATAATTGCCAAACCATTTTTACGAATTAAAAAGCCAAAGAGTACGGCAATACTCATGTAACCCAAAGCCTGCACAAAATAATAGACCAGGTGCATAGAACCCGATAAGAGTAAGCTCACCGAAACCTGCGAAGTGTTGGGAATGCCGAAACCTAAACCCAGAATGGCCAGAACCGAAGTTGCTACTAAGCCAATAAAAACAACGACAAAAAGTTTGGCCAGCACCAAATCGCTCCGGAACAAACCATCTATAACTTGTTGCCGGAAAGTACGAAAAGTGTATTCGTCGGTAATTAAAATAATGAGCAGAATGCCTAATAATAAATTAAAATAACTCGCAATGTAAGTGAGTTTCTGCCAAATGCCCGGGAACTGATAAATGTCGCTGCCTGCCTGTTGCCCGTTAATGGTTATGTTGCTGCTGCCATACACAAAGAGCAGGAGCAACGTAAGGTAAATAAATAAGATAACCCAGAAAGTGCGATAAGGCAGTAGTTTTCGAAATTCGATTAAAATTAAGGAGGTCATGCGGGCGGCTGATTCGATTGTTTGATAATATCCAGGAATTGGGACTCCAGGCTTTTTTTACGCACCGATAATTCCGATAGCACTACACCTTTGCTAAATAAAAAGCGATTCAGGTCGGCACTGTTAAAACCTTCGGCTAAAGTCAGAATTAATTGGTTTTTCTCGGGCCGGATTTGCTGCACCTGGGGTAACTGACTTAAATATTCCATGGCCTCTGTTATTTGTTCGGTGGCAATGATAACCTGCTCGTGCCGGGCCAGAATGCTGTCTACGCTACCGGCCGTTTTTAATTTTCCGGCTTGCAGCACCGCCATGTGGGTACAAACTTTTTGCACTTCGTCGAGTAAATGACTGGCAATAATAATAGTTTTGCCTTGCGCCGCCACCTGCATAATTAATTCCCGTACTTCGGCAATGCCTTGTGGGTCCAGGCCGTTGGTAGGTTCGTCGAGCACCAGCACCTCGGGGTTGCCGAGTAAAGCCGAAGCCAAAGCCAGCCTTTGTTTCATCCCCAACGAAAATTCTTTGAATGCAGAATGCCGGCGCGGAAGCAAACCTACCGTTTGCAGTACCGGTTCTATTTCTTTCGGGTTAATATTCTTAACATCGGCAGCAACTTTCAAATTTTGGTAGGCACTCAGGTAAGGATAAAAATTAGGCGTTTCCAGGATCGCACCCACGCGGCGTTTCGTTTCTTTGGTTAAGGGTTGGCCAAACCAGTTAAACGTGCCGTGGCTGGCCTGCAGTACATCCAGCACAATGCCCAAGGTGGTGGTTTTACCGCTGCCATTAGGCCCCAGCAACCCGTAAATACTCCCGGTTTCTACCTGTAAAGTTAAGTTATCCAGGGCCTGCGTGCCGCCCGGGTACTTCTTCGAGAGATTCTGAATTTCTAAAACGTTGGCCAAATAATTATGAATTATGAATTATGAATTATGAATTATGAATTATGAATTATGAATTATGAATTATGAATTATGAATTATGAATTATGAATTATGAATTATGAATTATTTCTTCTTAACTGCTTTTTAAATATATATTGAGCGGAAAACGTGTTTAGCCAAGTTTAAATTAAATTTAAAAATCAGCGCATTTTCCAATGAGCACCTTATAAAATGCGGGCTATGGGGTAGCGCAGGTGGGAGGGCTCGTAATGCGGCGAGTGGCGGTAAATAAAATCTAATTGCGCCTGCGCCGATTGGGCTTGTTCCGGATTATTCTTTTTCCAAGCTTCAAACTCCTGCCGGAGTTGGGGATATTTTTGCAACAAAGCAGCCGCTAAATCTTCAAAAACATAATCCGAAAAATATTCTTTCTGCTGCAAAATGCTATCGAAAAAGCCCCAGTTAAAAAAGGAATCTAAGCCCTGCGGTTCCAAAGTTTCCACGAGGTAACGATTGGCGGGCTGGTTCAAATAAACCAGGTAATCTCCTTTAAAAAATCTTACCTCCTGCTTTTCGCGGCGCACCGTTACGCTGTTATGTAAATAATGTCCTTCGTAAGGCCGTTGACCGGTCTTATAATCGGTAATATAATATATTTCGGCGGCCAGCATTGTGTCATGAGGTAAGGATTGCAATTGCACGTTATTCAGTTGTAGCCGGGTTATTACTTCGCCCCAAGCTTGTGGCACCACGTAAGCTCTTGGTTTAGTAACCGAAGTAGTGGGCTTAAAAGTGTTGTAATAAGGAATATTTTTTACGTAGGGCGCTTTCCGGTCGTAATATAGGCGCGATTGGCCGCTTACCTCACTGGCTTTGTATTTGGCCGTATAACCCCGGAACGGAATTTGGCTTACCTGGGTGGTATCTAATACCCAGTTTAAAAAGAAGTTTTTTTGATCCAGCACGTCTTGCTTGGCTTGGGCGCGGGCAGAGGCCAGGAGGGAGGCCTCCTGGTTAATGGTTTTAAGCAGAATTTCCATAAAGGCGTACGTTGCTTTTACCCGCTGGTCGAAGGGTTTGAGCATGTGGGTTTCGGTAATAAAGCCAATGGTATTAAACAAAGTGGTATAACCCGAAGAATACCGGGGCGAATCGAGGAAGCCAATCAGGCCGGTGTCCGGGGTTTTGCCTTTGGAATCGACGTAAGGCGCCATGGGGAACTTTTGCTTGGTCATGGCGGCCTGGAGGCTAGGCAAAAGGTTTTGGGTTAAATATCGGCTGAGGTAAGAGTTTAGTTTATCTTTCTGAGTGGCTATTAAGGTCATTACATGCTGGTAATCGGCACCATTAGAAGTATGGTTATCCAGAAATATATCGGGTTGCCATTCCTGAAAGATTTGCGTAAAGGTGCGGGCGTTGCGCGAATCGGCTTTGATATAGTCGCGGTTTAAATCCAGGTTGCGGGCATTGCCCCGAAAGCCATAACTTGCGGGTCCGTTCTGGTTGGTGCGAGTGGCAGTATTACGATTAAGCGCACCACCTACGTTATAAACCGGAATAATTAAAAGCACGATGTTTTGCAAAGCTGCCCGCTGTGTTTTCTTTTGCATAAAATCGCGTACCAGCATCATAGACGCATCAATCCCTTCGGGTTCGCCGGGATGAATACCGTTTTGTACAAGTAAAATTCTTTTGTTTTTCTGCCGTATTGCTACCGGGTCAAAATCTTTGTCCAGATTTACCACCACCAAGTGCAGCGGCTTACCCGCGTCGGTTAATCCGTAAGGTACTAATTTTACTTCGTCGTACGCCTCATCCAGCTTTTGGTAATAAGCAATGCACTCCTGGTAAGTAGCGGTTTCATGGCCTTTGCTCTTTTCATAAGGAGTCAGCCAATCGGTTTGAGGAGTACTTGCAATTATACTTAGCAGCACTTGCAGAAATAGTAAAGTCATAACTTCAGTAGTTATAGGCCGGTTGTATTCTCGCTATTAAGGTATAAATAAAATTATAGCATTTAGTTTTAAGAAGAAGTTTTTAGCTGCGAAATAGCTTTATCTAAATCAGCAGGGGTATCTATGCCCATGTTTTCGTGGGTGGTGAGAGCGGTTATAATTTTAAAACCATTCTCCAGCCAGCGTAGTTGCTCCAGCGATTCACTCAGTTCCAGCTTAGAAGGGGGTAATTGGGTTATCTGCTCCAGAATATCGGTGCGATAACCATAAATACCAATATGCTTATAAAATGTGTGCTGTTCCAGCCAGTGCTCCGGTTCGTAACCCCGAATGTAAGGAATGGGATGCCGGCTAAAATAAATGGCTTGTTGCCGGTTATCGAGTATTACCTTAGGCGCATTGGGATTAAATAATTCTTCCGGGACTTCAATTTTTTTTATAAGCGTGGCTAATTGGGTAGCCGGCTTCTCAAAACAATCCAGCACCAGATTTATTTGTTCGGGCTGAATAAAAGGTTCATCGCCTTGAATATTAATGACACAATCGCACGGTTGGTTATAAATACAGTAAGCTTCGAAACAACGGTCGGTGCCGCTTTGGTGACTTTCGTTCGTTAATACCGCCTGGCCGCCAAAGCGTTGCACTTCGCTTATAATGCGTTCATCATCAGTAGCTACCAAAACCTGCTGCAGCCGGGCCTGGCTGGCCTGCTCGTATACCCGCTGAATCATAGATTTGCCCCGAATTTGCACCAAGGGCTTGCCCGGAAAACGGGAAGAGGCATAGCGGGCTGGAATGATACCAATACTTTTCATTATTTATAATAGGTTAAATCAACAATTAAACGAATAAATGCCGGAATAGAATGGCAACTTAATTAAATTAAGGTGTTTCTGGTATTTAGATGGATAAATTTATTTTTGGGCAGCTAGCCAAATGTTTTTAAATTTGTAAACCGATGGAGGAGCTGGATGATAAATGGCGAATAAAAAGAACCGGCCTGCTTCCGGCTTATCAAGTTGATTTTACGCAGCCCATTTGGCAACTTAGGTTCGATGATGTAGCAGATTTAGTGGGAGTAGAATGCCGGGATGCCGATTTATTGAAAACTTCGTTTTGGGTGTTTGAAAGAACAACCGGCAAATTGCTGCTCGATAATTATAATGCATCTGCAGGGTGGAGGGCCAGCTTGGCAGATATACGTACCAGCATTTTATTTTTGCAAGGGCTTAATCCGGCTGGTTTAGGAAAGCATAGCGGCCTGATGGCCATAAATGTAAACACAGGTGCTTTAAGGTGGCAACACGAACAATATAGCTTTTATAATTTAACGGCAAACCAATTACTGGTTCTGCCCAATAATTTAGAATCTGCCGAATTGATTGGCTTGAATATTGGTACCGGAGCAGTAGTAGGAATAGCCGGTTCTATTGCCCAGGCCCAGGTTCCGGTAGAAGAATTAAAGGCCCAACGCTTAAAGACTTTGCAATTGCCCTTACATTATGGGTTAGAGAGTAGATATTTTGCCACTTTAAGCCAATTTATTTACCAGAAAATCGGCCTGAAAGCAGCGTTTGCCCTTGATTACCTGGAAACCGAAACTTGTTTTGCCATCGGTTATTACCCCGAAACCGATAATCCGGCAAAGCAGTATTGGTTGGCTTTATTTTCAATTGCCGGCGAGCTTTTGCTGCACGAGGAGTTAGGAAAAGAATTAACCGGAATTGGGCCGGATAATTTTTTTATTTTCCGGGATACACTAATTTTAATAAAATATAAGAAGTCGCTAGTGGCTTATAAGGTTTAGATTACTGGAGGATTATGTTAAAAAAAGTTATTTTATTTTCTGCTTGTATTACCTTGTGGCACCAAGGAGCAACTTTAGCCAATGGATTACCCGTTGATTCGGTGGGCATAGAAAAGCGGAATGGTAAAAATTTTATCATTCACAAAGTAAATCCTAAAGAAACGCTCTTTGCTTTATCGCGCAAGTACGGCGTGCCCGTGGCCCAAATTGTGGATGCTAACCCTAATGTGCAGAGTGGTTTAAGCGTGGGGCAAATTGTGTATGTACCAAGCAAAGTTACAGCGGCCGCGCCGGTGCTTACTACGCCCGTTGCTAAAGCCAATACCGTAGCTTCTACGCCTTATACTTATGTGGTAGATGCCAAAGGTAATAAAATACACCAGGTGGTACCTAAACAAACGCTGTATTCAATTGCCCGCATGTACAACATCAGTACTGCCGAATTAAGAAAATGGAATAATTTAACTTCGGATAATTTAGAAATAGGCGACGATTTAATTGTGGGTTACAGTACCAAGCCTACTTCCAATCCGCAATACGTACCGGAACCCGATGATGTAATTGATAAATCAAAAGGAACTTCCTCTACCGCCCCTACCACGCAATTTCCGTCGACGGCCACGGCAAAAGTACCGGTTAAAAGACCCGAAGAAATGCCGGTAATAAAAACAACCGAACCGATTCGGCGAGAAACCACCGATACTGCGGCTAAAGAAGATAATGCGGAAATAACGGAAAATACCTCGGTTACGAAAGTTACCGAAAGCGGCCTGGCCGAACTAATAGATGGCAACAGCAATAACAATAAATATTTAGCTCTCCATAAGTCGGCGCCGGTTGGTTCTATTTTGCAGGTAAAAAATATCATGAATAACCAAAGCGTTTACGTGCGGGTAATTGGCAAACTGCCCGATACCGGCAACAACGATAAAGTGGTAGTGAAGATTTCTAAAAGGGCCTTTCAAAGACTGGCTTCGCTGGATAACCGTTTCCGGGTAGAAGTATCTTATATGCCTTAAAATATTTTAAATATTTACCAAAACCACTTGTTTAGCTAAGCCTGGGCAAGTGGTTTTTGTTTTATAAACATTTTAAAATCAATGTATAATAAAGGTGAATTAATATTCTTACTCGAAGATAGATTTAACAAGTATAACCAGCCAAATTTCATTCCGAACGATCCCATCTCTATCCCACATTATTTCAACCGAAAACAAGATATTGAAATTTCCGGGTTCTTTGCGGCCATTTTGGCTTGGGGTCAGCGGGTAACCATTATTAAAAAATGCCGGGAGTTAATGACGCGCATGGATAATGCCCCTTATGATTTTATTCAACAGCACCAGGAAAGCGATTTGAAAATCTTACTTGGTTTTAAGCACCGTACTTTCAATGATACCGATCTGCTGTACTTGGTTTACTTTCTGCAGCAATATTATAGCACCCACCACTCCCTCGAAGCGGCATTTACCGGTAACGGTACTATTCTGAATCAAAAGGAACGGTTGATACACTTTTTTGATACGGTTTTCGGCTTACCCGAAGCGCCGAGGCGGACCTGCAAACATATCTCAACCCCGGCCCGCAAATCCGCTTGTAAGCGCATAAATATGTATTTGCGCTGGATGGTCCGCCGCGACGATATGGGCGTAGATTTCGGTATTTGGCAAAATATAAAACCAGCCGATTTAATATGCCCTTGCGATGTACACGTAGGCCGGGTGGCGCGCAAATTAGGTTTAATTACCCGAGCTCAAACCGACTGGGAAACAGCCACGGAACTCACCCGCCACTTACAGCAATTTGATCCAAATGATCCTGTAAAATACGATTTTGCTTTATTTGGGCTAGGTATAGAAGAGAAGTTTTAAGGTAAATAAACCTTTATAATTAAGTATTTATATGGCTGATTTATTTGACCTTGTACTGTAAAATTAGACTAGACTTTAGATGTTTTCTCCAGAATTTAAACTTTTGAAAGATCACTGATTTTTTACCTGCGATTCTTAAGAATTAAGGGCAATTTAGAGAATATAATATCTACATAGTATAAACCCAACTATATACTTCCCACCAAATCAGTCATTCTGAAAGAATCTTCTGACTTACCTACTCAGAGGATTCTTTCAGAATGACGGTGATAGGTTTGATATTCAGATCTCTTAACAATTTAGATTGTTATGGAAGCAGCTTTTAACAATTTGGCATGACCAAACAATATAATTGTTCTTATTTGTAAATACTTTATTTTTTACCCCACTATGGGTTTTCCTCAAATATTTAAACAAAATAAAATTATTTTTAGACCTAAAGTGTTATACAATACTAACTTGATGCGTAAACCGGATCAAGCAAAATTATAGATAAAATAGAACTAAGAAAATTGATATATCCTCAAAATTTCGAATATAAAATTGGTTTTACGCAAATACGAGAGAGCCTGACGGAGCTTTGCTTGAGTCCGCTAGGCCAGTTTTTCGTAAACCGCATGCAGTACCTCACCCGCTTCGATTTAGTGCAGAAATTACTTAACCAGGTGCATGAATTTAGGAGCGTATTGGTAGCTGGTGGCGATTTCCCGACTGCTCATTATTTTGACGTAACCGAACACCTGAACCGGGCGACCCTTGAAGGCTCGTTTCTGGAAGTAAAAGCTTTTTTTGAGCTGAAAATGTCTTTGCGCACCATCCGGCAGGCTTTAACTTTTTTCTCGCAGGCCGAAGCTACTTTATACCCTAATTTACGCGCGCTCGGCGAAGCCATCTTAATAGACCGCCATTTGTTAGCCGCCCTGGATAAAGTAGTAGACGATAACGGCGCGGTACGGGATAATGCCTCGCCGGAGCTGGCGCGACTAAAAGCGGATTTAATTCACCAGCAAGGATTATTGCGTAAGCAAATACAAAACGTTTTAAAACAGGCCAAAGCTGCCGGTTGGACGAACGGTGACGCTGAACCAACCGTACGCGGCGGCCGGATTGTAATACCTGTTTTGGCCGAGTACAAACGCCGCTTAAAAGGTTTAATTCACGATGAATCTACTACCGGGCAAACAGTTTATATTGAGCCAGATACGGTATTTGAGTTAAACAATGACATTAAGGATCTGGAGAACGCTTATCACCGGGAATTAATCCGGATATTAACCGCTCTCACCAACCAGGTGCGGCCTTTTATACCCGAATTGCGCAAAGCTTACCAGTACCTGGGCTTGCTCGATTTTATCCGGGCCAAGGCTCTGTATGCCTTACGCACCGAAGCTACTTTGCCTACCCTGCACAAACAGCCTTTGGTAAAATGGCAGAATGCCCGGCACCCTTTGTTGTACCTGAACTTTAAAGCCCAGGACCGGGAAGTAGTGCCCCTTACGCTTACCTTAGATCAGGAGCAACGCCTTTTGTTAATATCGGGGCCTAATGCCGGTGGTAAATCGGTTACTTTAAAAACAGCCGGCTTGCTGCAGTACATGCTGCAGTGCGGTTTGCTTATTCCGGTACAGGAGGGTTCCGAAGCTGGTATTTTTGATGATATTTTTATTGACATTGGCGACGAACAATCCTTGGAAAATGATTTGAGTACGTATAGCTCCCACCTGCAAAACATGAAGCAGTTTGTGGTACTGGCGGGTAAAAAGAGTTTGGTATTAATAGATGAGTTTGGTACTGGAACTGAGCCGCAGTTAGGAGGAGCCATTGCCGAGGCGGTTTTGGAAAAGCTAAACCAGCAAGGTGTATACGGGGTTATTACCACCCACTACACCAACCTCAAAAATTTTGCGCAGCGCACACCGGGCATTGTAAACGGGGCTATGCGCTACGACCACAAAGAACTAAAACCGCTTTACCAATTAACTATTGGTAAACCCGGAAGCTCATTTGCTATTGAAATTGCCCGCAAAATAGGTTTGCCGCAGGAAATTGTGAATAAAGCCAGTAACTTAGCCGGGCGGGATAAGATCCGGTACGACCGTTTACTCGAAGAATTGGAAGCCGAAAAAGCCGACCTCGAAAAACGTAATCGCGACTTGGGCATCCAGGAACGTAAAATGCGGCAATCGGCGAAAGAATACGCCGACCTGAAAGAACTCCTGGAGGAAAACAAGGCCGGTATAATGGCCGAAGCCAAGCAAAAAGCTAAGTTATTATTGAAAGACACGAATCAGCAGATTGAATCGACTATTCAGCGGATTAAAGAAAGCCATGCCGATAAAGAGCAAACGAAGCAGGCCCGGCAAGAACTGGAAACCTTTACCCAAGAAAAGATTAAAATCGAGCCCCGTACAGTTAAACGGCTTAATACTGTTAAGGGTGAGTTGCGTTCCGGCGATTTGGTTTCTTTAATTGGTCAGGACTCGGTAGGACAAATTATTTCGGTTAAAGGTAAAACCGCCGAGGTTTTGTTTGGCAATATTAAAACCATTGTGAAGCTGGAAAACCTGGAGCGGGTAGAAGGGCAGCTGCCTAAACCGAAAAAAGAATCGTCGGAACCGGCAAAGCAGGGCCTTAACCTGAACCAGCGCATGGCCGATTTTAGTCCTACTCTGGATGTGCGGGGGCAACGCGCCGAAGATGCTTTAACCCAATTAATGGCCTTTGTAGACGATGCCATTATGCTGGGTATTCCGGAAATCAAAATTATTCATGGCCGGGGTAACGGTATCTTAAAGCAAGTGCTGCGCGATTACCTGCGTAGTGTAAAAGAGGTGGCCAGCATTAGCAACGAGCACGTAGAGCGCGGCGGCGATGGGGTGTCGGTGGTGATACTTAAGTAAAAATTGGTTAATAAAGCTTCTGCTATAACTTGCTGATGTTTATTTATTAATAAATGATTATCAGTAAGTTATAGCTGTAAATTAATTATTTCATTTAAGTCTGATAAGCGGATTAAGAATTTAATCCGCTTTTTTGTTCCTGCTATCGATGGCAAAACTGATTGTACAATCTAAAAGCAAATATGTAGTTGGTATTAGCTCAAACAGGCTTTTCTAACTAATGCTGGCTTTGCTCTCGCTACCTGCACGGCATTTGATATTTATTTCCATAAGTATCTGCAAAATTTTTTAACCTTTTTAGTATAGCTAAATAGCCGGATAATGTTTAAGTTTGCCGCTGTTCCGGCAGATAACTTAAATTTATCGATGCCTTACTTTATAAAACGGTATTCTATTTGGCTATGGCTTGGTTTAATTTTGGCTATTCTCAGCCGAAACACCGCTGCTTTACCAGCCACGCCATCCACCCAAAGAGAAGTTAAGATAAAGCTGTTAACGCAACTGCGTCCTATTAATTCTAAAAGTGAACAGCAGCAGGCAACCTGCTGTTTAATAACCGAAGAGCCCAGCGATGACGATTTAACCCGGTTTTTAAAACAACCAGCTTTTACGGCCTTTGCCTTTACACCTTTTAAAATATTAAATTTTACTTCTGGAGCAATAATAAAGTGTTGTTCTGGGTGTAAAATTATCCCGCTTTTTATTCTCCATCGATTGCTCCGAATATAGCCCTGCAGGGTTAATCCATTAAGCTGACACACGCTTTTCTTTTTATTGTAGACCTTAATTCCTGCAGCATTCGGAGGAAGAGGTACGGACTTTCTTTGTTTTTACATTAACAATAATTTTTTATGAATAAGTTAATCTCTTTGCTGGTACTTTGGGTATCAGTTAACACGGTTTTTGCCCAAACCGATTCTTCGTTGGTTAAACCAATGGGTGGTGTAGTACCCGTAGCGGAAAAAAATGTTACCGACGACAAACCCTTAAAATTTAATTTAAATCCGAGCGGCACTCATTATTTTCAAGCTACTTTTTTAAACCAAACCTGGCTGCGGTATAATCAAAGCAATCCCGGCACTACGGTGCAAGGCGAAGCCGCGAATAATACCTTTGATATTGGTTTGCGCCGGACCCGTATTCAATTATTCGGACAAATAACCGACCGCGCCTTTTTGTATTTCCAATTTGGCCAGAATAATTACAACATTAATTCTCAGATTAGCGGTAACCGGAAAATTGCTGCCTTTTTCCACGATGCCGTCGGCGAATACCGGTTTTCGAAAAACAACGAATTAAAAATTGGGGCTGGTTTAACGGTGGCCAACGGTTTATCTAGGTTTACGCAACCCAGTATTGGCACGCTGCTGGCTTTTGATGCGCCGGTCTTTGCCCAAGCTACGGTAGACCAAATCGACCAGTTCGACCGGAAGTTAAGCGTTTACGCCCGCGGCCAAGTGGGTAAATTCGATTACCGTGCCGTCATTAGCGATCCGTTTCCCTATAGTACTTCGGGGGTAACGCCGGCAGCTACTACCAATGCTACTTTTGCGGGCGTAGGGCACCACAAACAATACCAAGGTTATTTAATGTACCAGTTCTGGGAGCAGGAAGGCCACACCACTCCTTACATGACCGGCACGTATTTAGGCAAGAAAAAAGTGCTGAATATTAGTGGCGGTATCATTAGTCAGAAAAACGCTCTCTGGACGAAAGATGCCGCCAATAACACTAATTTTCATAATATGCTATTATGGTCGGTAGAAGGATTTATGGATACGCCGTTGAATCCGGAAAGCGGAAATGCGCTTACGGCTTATTTAGGGTATTACAATTATGATTTCGGCCCCAATTACATGCGTACTTTGGCCCAAATGAACCCTGCCGATGCCCGTTCGCTCGACCCTAATTTAAGTACTGTGAGCGGAGGTGGCAATGGCATTCCTATGATTGGCACCGGTCATATTATCTATAGTCAATTGGGATATTTATTCCGGCGCGATTTGTTGGGGGAAAATAACGGACAACTACAGCCATACGTTACTTTTTACCATGGCAAGTTCGAGCTGCTAAACGACCCTACTAATGTTTACGACTTGGGAATAAACTATTTAATTAGCGGGCATAAAGCTAAATTTACTTTAGATTACCAAAACCGGCCTTATTATAACCTAAACCAGCAAGTAAATGGAAGGCGCGGGGCTTTGGTATTACAGTATCAGTTGTTTATTTAGGTCAGGACTTTCGCAAATTAGTTTTTCAACATTGTAAATCCTCCCCCTTGCCCCCTCCAAAAGGGGACTTTCAATAGTTTTGCGAAAGCCCTATATTTAGGTGAAATTCTTTCTAAAAAAAGAAGCCGGTTTGATAGGCCGGCTTCTTTTTTTCTATTATTTAATTTAAATATTTAAATAATATTAACCTCTGGCTGCAGCGTAATATTAAATTTTTCTTCTACCGATTGAATAATATCGTAGGCTAATTTTCGGATTTGTTCGCCAGTAGCGCCACCGTAATTAACCAGCACCAGGGCTTGATCTTTATGGACCCCATAATTTTGGATTTGTTTTCCCTTCCAGCCACTTTGTTCGATGAGCCAACCCGCTGGTACTTTTATCTGTCCGCCCGGCACTGGGTAGCTGGGTATGGTGGGAAACCGGGCTTGCAACGCCGCAAAAGCCTCCGGTGCTATTTCCGGATTTTTGAAGAAAGAGCCGGCATTGCCAATTACAGTGGGGTCGGGTAATTTGCTGCGCCGGATGCTGCACACAGCCTCACTCAAAGCTTTTAAATTTATTTCTTTAACCTGCATCTGCTCCAGGGTATTTTGTATAGCGCCGTACGACGTATTAAAAATGGGCTGTTTTTGCAGCTTTAAAGTAACGTGAGTAACAATATACTGGCCTTTAAGTTCTTTTTTAAAAATACTTTCGCGATAGCCAAAAGCACATTTTTCGGCATCAAAGAAATGAATTTTGCCGGTGCTGATTTCTACAGCTTCCAGATTGTAAAACACATCTTTCAGCTCTACGCCGTAAGCGCCAATATTTTGTAAAGGGGCCGCGCCCACCGTACCTGGTATTAAAGACAAATTTTCGATGCCGCCTAAATTTTGATCAATGGTAAACAATACCAGGTCGTGCCACGAAACGCCGCCGCCGGCTTCTACCAAAGCGTAATCCGGCGTTTCCGCAATTATTTTTATATCGCCAATTTGGTTTTGCAACACGGTGCCGTCGAAGTGACGGGTAAATAAAATATTGCTGCCGCCGCCTAATATCAATAAATTAGTTTTATCTATCTCCGGGTTTTGGAGCAGTTGCTGTAATTCCGGCACACTTGTAAAGCTGGCAAATTGCCGGGCTACTACTTCCATGCCAAAAGTATTTAAATTTTTAAGCGGAAAGTTTTGTTTTAAATCCATTTATCAGTTTTAACGCTAACCCAAAAATACAAACAAATTTTGCCCTACTACCTTATTTAAGCAAGTTTAGTTCCGGTGCCTATGTGCCCCAACGCGTAAGATTTATTTCAACAATTAAATTAAGGTGTTTACAGGTGTTATGGGCTATTCCTGAAATTAAGTTAAGTTTAGAGCTGGAAATAAGTTTACAAAGTTTGTACGGCATGAAAAACAAATTTTTTGATATAATAGCCACTACCCAATTTGGTTTGGAAGAGGTGTTGGCCACCGAATTAAAAGAATTAGGCGCGGAGAATATTAAAATTTCGACGCGGGCCGTAGAGTTTACCGGCGATAAAAGATTACTTTATGCGGCTAATATCTGGTGTCGCACGGCCATCCGGGTACTGGTGCCATTCGCTTCTTTTTACGTCCGCGACGAAGAAGATTTATACCGGAAAGTTAGCCGCATTCAATGGCAGGATTACTTAGCCGTCGATCAGTCGTTTGCCATTAATGCCGTAGTCAGCAAATCTACTTTTCAGCATTCCTTGTTTTTGTCGCAGCTCACCAAAGATGCCATTGTGGATCAGTTCCGGCATAAAACCGGTCGCCGGCCCGATGTAAACGTTACCCAGCCCGATGTGCGCCTGAACCTGCACATGCACGAAAACCAGTTGACGCTGGCCCTGGATGCTTCCGGCGATTCGTTGCACCGCCGCGGTTACCGGCAGCAAACCAACGTAGCGCCTCTGAACGAAGTGCTGGCCGCCGGCCTTATTTTACTATCCAACTGGGATCGGAAATCGCCTTTCATCGATCCCATGTGCGGGTCGGGCACTTTGCTCATCGAGGCGGCCATGTTGGCTTATAATATTGCCCCGGGATTGTACCGCCAAAACAATTTCGGCTTTACTCATTGGCCTGATTTTGACCAGAATATTTACGAACAAGTAATTACCGAAGCACAAGCTAAACGTTTACCGGAAGCCGACCTAGAAATTATTGGTTCGGATATTGATCGCGATTATATAGATGCTGCCCGCGCCAACATTACCCAAGCCCAACTCGAAGATGAAATAAGAGTGCGGGTGCGCGACATGCGCGAAGCTAAAGGTGTAGGCGAAACGGGCGTAGTCATGCTTAACCCACCCTACGGCGAGCGCTTAGGAGTCGAAGAAAAATCGATTAACGATTTATACAAAGCCATTGGCGATACTTTAAAGACAAATTTCTCGGGTTACGATGCTTTCGTGTTTACCGGCAACCTGGAAGCTGCCAAGCACATTGGCTTGCGCAGTTCCCGCCGCATTCCGTTATACAACGGCCCGATAGAATGCCGGCTGCTTAAGTTTGAATTGTATCGGGGAAGCAAGAAACAGGCGTCAGTTAGCAGTTAGCAGTAAACAGTTAGCAGTTAACAGATATCATACAACAGAGTCCAATAAATTATAAGCTTCTTGGGCGGCGGTTGTGCGTAGAGTTAGCGTAGCGCTCTACGCACTTTCTGGAAAGCCAATCTCTGATTGGCATATCCTGCTAATAAAAGTTAATTTTAACCTGATCTAGGGCTTTGGATAATTGTAAAAGTAAAATTTTTATTAATGGATGAAGCAGTGAGTTTCTTTCTTTTGCGGCCTAAGCTTTAATAGGGTAGATGGGAATTTACAAGCTGGGAAGTTATTTTTCAGTTTACGCCAATCAGAGATTGGCTTTCCCAAAATGCGTAGAGCGCTGCGCTAACTCTACGCATAACAAAAACATTTTTGAAACAGCTAAAAAAAATCAGTTTTGTCATTCAGGAGGAACCTATTTAATAAATAGCTAATTCCTGAACGACATATCTTGACTGTTAAGCTATTTAGATTTATTTTCTCAAGAACAGAAAGTATCAAATTTTAAAATAATTTTTTCAAACCAAGTAGAATAATTAAGCTTAAAAGTAGCTATCTACCTTTAAATAGTGGAGGAATCAATGATGGTTAACCTGCTTTTTCTTGATTTCTGGATAAAGAAAATTAACAGAATTATTAAAAGCCAAATGGGCCATAACTTAATAAAGCCGTATATAAAAGATAAACAGATTTTCCATCCCTCGCTTAAAGCATTTACTACATTAGGTATAAATGTATTATCAGGTGAGATAGCAGGCGTAATGGTCTGGAAATAATCTACGGTAATGGTGCTGTAAGCAACTTGGTTTTGTAAGTACCGTTGTCGACCCTCAGAGGCTTCAATCTCTTCCTGCAGGGATTTTAATTCCGTTTCAATAGCTAAAATGTCTTTTACATTGTTGGCTCGGGCGAGTAAAGCCAAATATCTTTCCTCTACTTTCTTCTTGGTCTTTAGCCGGGTATCTGCATCTTCAAATTCTTCCGTAACGTCTTTAGCATTAATATTTTTATGCTCCAGGTAAACGCTTTCTTTTTGCAGATCCTCCAACAGCGATTCAAAATTATTGTCTTCCACCCGAATCGTTAAAGAATTATCCAGGTTGCCATCCGTTCTTTCTTCTTTCGCATTAGATATGAAAGCTTTCCGGTGAGATATATAATTCTTCAAAGCCTTTGTACTCGCAGCGTAATCTTTCACCTGCATGCGCAAGTAGGCGTGCCGGATAACTTTTTCTGGTAGAATTGATGGCTGATTGAAATTAACTGTGCTAACTACAGGTGGTTCTTCATAATTTTTAGGGTTTGATGCCCGTAATTCAGAACGTTCTTCTTGAATATCAGTCATTTGTTCGGGAGGAGCGGGCATAGTATGCAATGCTTCGTCGTTTTCTTCAGGAATGTTTTCGTTTTTGGCCTGGCAGCGCATCAATAGAGTAAGAATAATAGCGAGAATAGTGAGCAGTTTCATTTTTCTGAATTTTGATGTGAATAAAATTGAAACAGCGGCCTGGCCAGGTAACGCTTTACTAAATAGATGCTGTTAAATTGCAAAATCCATAAGAAAAAACTATATTATACCAAATCGTTTAAACAAGCCGCCATTACTATAATAGATTAAACCCGCCAAGTTTTGAAACCTGGCCGGTTTTACTTAAATCCTCTGGAAGCAAGTAATTAAAAAACGGTATAATATCAAATTGCTTAAACAAGCTGCCCTATTCCATAAACTACCTCTTAGCCATTGGGGCTATCATTATGACCCAAAATCACAGGGTGTTGTCATTCTGTTAAGAATCTTCTGATTAGAAAGTAAATCAGGTAATAAAGCAACATGTTTGGTTACCTGTAATACTTTCTAATCAAAAGATTCTTTCGGAATGACGGGCAAGGGAAGGTTTTCTGTTGAGGAATACCGTTTTTATTTATGTATCCTAATTGTAGGGGGCATGAGAAAAATAACCTTTTGTTTAGAAAGTAAATTAGGTGATTACTACATTACTGATATTTACCTGTAAGGCTTTTTAAACAATAGTTCTTTGCAAGATGTCCTCAGATAAATATGGAAGTAGGTTCATGCGATTTGGTATTATTAAGTTAGTTTACAATTAACAAACTGGAATATAAATAATAGAAATTTACTTTTACAACCTTCTAATCTGGGCACCAATGGCGTTTAGGCGTTGATCGATGTATTGGTAACCCCGGTCTATTTGTTCTACATTATCAATGATGCTGCGCCCATCGGCCGAAAGAGCGGCAATGAGCAGGGCCACCCCAGCCCGAATATCGGGGGAAGACATGCGGATGCCCCGGAGCGGCAATTGGCGGTTCTGGCCAATTACGGTGGCCCGGTGCGGATCGCAAAGAATAATTTGCGCCCCCATATCAATAAGTTTATCAACGAAGAACAAGCGGCTTTCGAACATTTTCTGGTGAATAAGCACCGTACCTTTGGCTTGCGTAGCGG